>Ga0070728_10000362_pt1 | contig 95652 bp, 84 predicted proteins | sample tdDd471_FD_66723 | JGI IMG/M metagenome (GOLD analysis project Ga0070728, IMG submission 66723) | Marine sediment microbial communities from the Atlantic coast under amendment with organic carbon and nitrate - tdDd47.1 | ecosystem: Environmental > Aquatic > Marine > Coastal > Sediment | place... | reverse complement strand
CCTCCAACTTGAACTGATCTATTTGTTCATTAATAAATAAAATAGGAAAATATGCGATGCAAAACCAGAGGGATTATTTTTCTGCAGACAAAATGGATTCTGTCTACTTTTTCAGTTAATTGTTGAGCAAATCCAGAATCTTTACATAAATTCCATATAGCTGCAGTAAACTGTTTAAATATTGAATTCCAATTTTATATATATACAATTAGTATATGAGTTTTTTAAAACAGATAAAGATTTTTTTACTCATCTTTTTTTTATCCTCCTAAATAGGATTTGCAGAGAATATATGTATTACCAATGGAGAGTGGTTACCTTACCATTCAGAAAACTTAAAATATTATGGAGTTGGATCTCGAAAAGTTTCTGAAGCATTTGCTTTAGTGGAGATTAAAACAGAATTTGGCTTTTTCCCCTGGGCGAGAGCAACATATTTAGCACAAATTGGAGAGTGGGATGGGGTTGTCGCATGGACAAGACAACCTGCTTTTGAAAATGATTTTTATTATAGTGATCCGGTATATGAAGGAAAACATGTTTTTTTTCATCTTAAAAGCAATCCATTTGATTGGAATTCTATAGAAGATTTGGAAGGAATGAAAGTTGGAGGAATTATATCATATGAATATTCCAAAGATATCCGGCAAGGTATAGAAGATGGAATTATAGAGATGGAATATGTATCAAAAGAGATTCTGAATTTTAGAAAACTTCTTGCAGGTAGAATTGATATTTTCCCTGAGAATATAGAGGTTGGATATCATATATTAAATGCTAATTTTCCTCCTGAAGTAGTTAAGTTGTTTACTCATCATCCTAAGCCATCCCGAGAATTGCCTTATCATCTGCTTTTAACCCGAAAAAGACAAGATAATGAAAGAGTTATGGATTTATTTAACTATGGTTTAAAGATATTACGTGAAAGTGGAAAATATGATGAGTATTTATCTGAATTTCGCCAAGATTTATATCTTCTAGAAGATAATTAGTAATTGATTTAGAATAAGTAGAGTTTCCTGAAAGAATAAACTACCAAAATTTTCACAAAAAGGGAATATTGGATGCAACCTGTGAATCCTTCTGGAAATTTCAACCTAGAAAAGAATGGAAAAATCTAATAAAGGGATTTCTTAGAATTTTCTAAGATTTGTACCGATTGGTACAACTAGGGAAGGATTATAATTTTATTAATCAATTTTTTTAAAAAAAATTCAGAATATAACAAATCCTCTTGCGGAGGATGGAAAAGTTGCAATAAAATGGACTATTGGAAAAATACAAACTTCCCTTCAACTGATATATTGGTTCAATAATTAATAATACAGAAAATTAGATAAGTAAGTATGTAAAGTAAAATCAGAGGGATTATTTTCCTACTAATAAAATGTTTTGATAATGAACTATCATGATCCATTATCCAACTAATAGTGGCCGATCATAGGTATAATATTATGATGGAAAATTTCACCTTTCCAATTCATAATATACATATACAGATCTTTGTCATGGAAAGCAATACTTCTGTAAAATATGTGTTGTGTGGTATCTAATATTATTGAACTCCTCCTTATTTAATTTTTATATTTAGATATACTGAAAATCGAGAAGTCCTTATTTCGTATCATTTTGTTGAATATGAGGTGCACAGTGGAAAAAATAAAAGCCGTAATAGTAACATTTTATCATACTGAAGATGAAAATGGTGGGATGGAAGGTGAGTTTAAGTATTGGATTAAAAAATATGGATTGAGCACTAAAATCGATTTTCCACAAGGAGATTTTGATATATATACAAATAGCAAAGGAGTATTGGGTTTTGTTGCCGGTATAGGTGTAAATACTGCGACAGCTGCAATTATGGGTCTAGGTATGGATCCTAGATTCGATTTGAGCAAAGCGTATTGGCTAATTTCCGGAATCGGAGGAGCAAATCCTAGAAAGATGACAATAGGCACCGTTGCTATTGCAAAATATGCAATTGATGCTGATATGAAACATGTAATTGATCAAAGAGAAATGCCTAAAAATTGGAAATATGGCATCTCTCCATTTGGAAACACAATGAGTGAATTCCCTTTGCCTGTAAAAGATAGTTTTAGAACCTTAATGAGTTTAAATCCCAATTTAGCAACTTGGGTTTTTGGTAAATGCAAGGATCTTGATTTAAATTCCCATAGAACAAATCAAGATATAGAACTTTGTAAGCGTTTCTATAAAGATAAAGGAGCTCAAGAATTACCAAGAGTAATGTATGGTGAAATTCTATCTGGAGATAACTTTTGGCATGGTAGAATCTTAAATAATTGGGCAGAAGAATGGGTTTATTACTGGACAGATGGCAAAGGTGAGTTTGCAATTGCTGCTTGTGAAGATGTTGGAATTTTAACAGCATTAACATTATTAAGTAAGGCCAATAGAGTCGATTATGATCGAATAATTGCAACTCGTTCAGCAAGCAATTTTGTTTGCCAATGGGAAGGAGCTTCTGCGAGTCAAAGTCTATTAGAAGAAGATGTTTTAGAACTTACAGGAATGGAAACAGCATTAAAATCAGCTTACATTGTAGGCAGTCATATAATTAAAGAAATAGTTAGTAATTGGGAGATAATGGAAGAATCTATACCTGATTAAATCATAGTATTTTGATGTCAACAGGATATTTACTTAACAATAATTTAAGAACAGTTCGCGATAGAACAAACGAAGACAGAGTCTTTGGCACAGCATCTGCTCGTCGCTTCGCTCTGAGGCAAATGCAGCGCCAATTCTTCCGCTGAGCTCCAGAAACGAGTCGGCTCGTTATGGCGACGTTCTACAGACACTAGGTATGGACGGATTATTGATTTTTAAACAATTTTATTTTTCAAATTCAGAACATAATTAATCCTTCGGAGAATGGAAAAAAATGGGAAATTAATAAGAGTTACAATTGATTCAATATTAAATAATATAAAAATATATTGGAGTACTTACTTAATAGATATTATATATTAATCCAGACATATATAGATGTACTCATTTCGTTGTTATTTTTCGATTAAAATTTGCAAATGATTCTTTATATAAAGAATCGTGCTGATTAAAAAGCATCGGAGTATATCACTTAGAATCTGGTTACTTCGAAATTTGCCATATACAAAAACAGATGATATAATAATAAACTATTCTGGGGAGGCTAAAACACATGAGTCATGTCACAGTCATTGATGAATACACTAGGAATCCAATTGCCAATGCTTCAATAACGCAACTTGATGGAGAGACAATTCTTACAGATTGTTGCGGAAGAGTTGACATACCCTACGACTTAGTAGGACAACAACTTTTAATCGAAAGAAACCACTATACCCCGTTTCTTCTCAAAGGTAGCTTTCCTCCTTATGTTAAGTTAAAACCCTTAGATCAAGATCTATATGGGATGTGGCTTCCTACTACAATATTCTACAAAGATGGAACATCAAAACCATGGAAAGGAACAAGGGATGATATTGAGTCCATTCTGACTAAAGAAGAATTCCAGGAGAAAGTCGGTATGGGGCATGGATCAGAAATCCCCGATAAACACTATTGGTGTTTTTTCTTCAAATCAAACGGTTCATTTAGAACACCAGGAATTCAGAATTTTAAAAAATGGTGGACTGCTAGCCATCGCCTTCATAATCCCCAAATCGTTTCTATTGGATCTTATAGTAGTCAAGGTATGTATGGTACATCTGTATATGGGCGAACTTTTATTAAAAAAGAGAAAGGCTTATACCAATTTGCTAGTTTTCCTCCAGTTGAAAAGACTCTATATACATTAAATGAAAATCAAAACTGGTATCCTCCAAAAGACGTATAGCAAAGCAAACAATGAAGAATTTTTTTCAGGATTAATAAATTATTGTAATAGATAGATAAACTATCCTTTCTCATTTTAAATGAGTAAATTGACCCAAAGAATCCATTTCTGGAAAAAGATAAAAATAATTACTAAGAAAACAAGGGTTAAAGTGGAGTATATAAAAATTGCAGTAGAACAAATCCATGAACAGGGACCGAGTCTGCTTGTTATTCGGGCTTTCTACAGACACTAGGTACAGATTACTACTAGATTTGAACAATTTCTTTATTGGATATTCGGAACATATTAATCCTTATGCGGAGGATGGAGAATAATGGCTATATACGTAAAAATAGGAAAGTATGTTACAGGATTATATAATTAACAATAATAGCTAAGGAATAATGAGAAAAATAAAACAAAGAATTATAATAAATATCCTAACCTAATAAATAAAATTGAAATTCTTGCAACAGGTTTTCATTCAAGTACAACGGGTGGAGCTGCATTTAATGTAGGGAATGATATTAAAGCATGGCAAATATTACTTAAAAACGATATACCAATTACTATATCAACCGGAGATACTGCAAAAGAGTATTTTTTACTAAACAAAGAAAAGGTATTCAATTTATTAGACAACCAAAGTGGTATTGATCAATATTTACGAATTGAATATAACACCTGGTTAGAAAACAATAGAGAAATGATACTGAAAATAACAAATGATGAACTATCATGGCCAATCTGGGATGAAATCTTAGCAAGTTATTTATTAGGTCATTGTCAAATAGAAACAAAAAAACGCCCCATTTTATTAGAAAATGGATATTTCAATTATTATACGGATGTAGAATTGATGCCTATCCGATGGATTACTTTCAGTGATTCTTCAAAGACTTGGGAAAATTTTATTACAGTAGTAAAATAGAACACAATAATGCTTATTAATGAACACGTAAATGAGATTATTGGAGGAATATGTACAAAATGTATCAATTTGAATCAAATAGATTAGGGTTTAGGCTTTGGAAGGATGAAGATAAAATCCCCTTCTCTATAATGAATGCAGACAATAATGTTATGAAATATTTTCCAAATGATATAGACAAAGATGAATCTGATAATTTTATAGAAAGAATAAAGAATCACTTCGAAATAAATGGTTATGGATTATGGGCTGTAGAGGAAAAAAAAAGTTGTGATTTTATTGGATTTATAGGATTTTATACGGCTACATTCGAATCTGATTTCACTCCATGTGTTGAGATCGGCTGGAGATTAAGTAATAGGTACTGGAACAAAGGATATGCAACTGAAGGTGCTAAAAAAAGTTTAGAATATGGATTTAATATATTAGAACTAAATAAAGTATATTCGTTCACATCGGAAATAAATAAACCATCTATTAATGTGATGAAAAAAATTGGTTTGTTAAAACAAAAATGTTTTTTACATCCAAATATAGATGATAATAATCCTTTGAAGCCGCATGTATTATATAAAATTGACAAAAAGGCTTTTAATAAGAATTGTAAAAATTAGATCTTTGGGACTATTCCATGATATCATCAGATAAAAACCATTCAAAGTAATAATGGCTGTAGAATCAAAGATTTGCACCAGATTCGTCTTTGTCAAAAATACTGCTATTTCAAGGGGTTAAGCCCCGGTAGAAGAATATTATAAAAAAATGAATTCTCTAAAAACTATTAACTTTCCGAGAATTCAAGGATATCAGCTGGCTGACAATCAAGTTCCCTGCATATGGCTTCGAGAGTAGTAAACCTGATAGCCTTGGCTTTGTTATTTTTCAGTATAGAAAGATTAGCAGGAGTAATCCCGATTTTTGCAGAAAGCTCCCCAACGCCGATTTTTCTTTTAGCCATCATCACATCTAGGTTGACAGTAATAGGCATATAAACTCCTAAATGGTAAAATCGTTTTCTTCTTTAATTAGTAAGGCTTGTTTGAATAAATTAGCGAAGAATATTATTGATAATCCTGTAATAATTATTCCCATTTCTGAAGCCAAACTATACCCGATTGAATAATTTCCAAAATCAAAGGTTTTTACCATAAAGTTCCAGGGATCAGAAAAACTAAGACGTAAATTTAAAGATTGTCTGCTTTGCTGGATATAATTGAAAAAACCATTTACGCTTAAAAAGTTGACAAAAGACTTTAATAATCCTGTTATTAGTAAAATGAAACCGGTTGATTTAAGGATCTGGAAATTTTCAGTTGTAAAAATTATATTCTCAGATAAAAAACCAAAAAATACACACATTTTTTTGAAAATCCAAATAAGAGGGATCATCAATAGATAATTTAAAAACAATATAAAATAATGATAATTACCGAGAAAATTATTCATGCTCAAAATCAATCCATTAATTGTAAATGACCATAAAATATTTTTTGCTCTAGGATCCATAAAGTAAATAATAAGAAAAACTACGATACTGAGCAGTGAAACAACGATAGAGATATAGAACAGGATCTTAAATAATGTTTTCAAAGTTGATGAGAGTGATTTTTGTCCAAAATAATTCATAACTATCTCCTTTTTCATATAGAAAAAATATATCAGGAATTATTGTATGTCAATATAAATCCATTGATATACGATATATATGTATTGTTTTACAGCAATTATGCTAAATTTTAAGAAATCAAAAAAGAATATAATTTATAATTTTCCCGTCCAGGATACTTCTTAAAAAAAATTCGAACTACTTGAATTGATAAAAAACGTTTTAATTACATCATTTTATAAAAAAAAAGCATGATATTTTATTATATTTAAAGTGGAGAAAGTGAACTCAATAATAAAATTTTTGAATAATAGGAGGAAAAGAATGACTTTTCAAACTCATAAACTAAATATATTTCAATTTATTAAATATTTATTTTCACCATTCGACAGTAGAGAATCAACTCTATGGTCAATAAATGAGGTATTCGATGTCAAATACGGAACACTCAAAGCTTTTTTTTGGGTTTTTATAGTTGTAATTGCTTTAATACTTGTAAATTTTAAATAACAGTTGCATTTCAGAAGAATCTTATAAAAAAAATTGTCTATGATTTCGCATTCTGTTTATATTCAAAATACATATGCATATTAGAATGATAAGTTCTTATTGATGGTTTGATAATAAACTCATATGACCAGTAATTTCTGTTAGTAGCAGGAAATCTATCGATTTCTTTCACTATGGACCGATCGGAATATTGTGCGCCTAATCGGTAATTGTTCTACTGAATTTTCTTGTAGTGGATATTTATTGTTTTGTGGGGTTGTGAAATTTGAAGTAGATCCACTTCAGACCGGTCGATGATGATTCTCTATCAAAGGTTCTTATTTACTTCATTGATTGGAATATGGCTTTCAGGGAGAATTTATATTCGTTTAGATTTAAATTTAAAACTTTTGAAAAATGTTTAAAGTCGATTTTGGTCCAATCGGAACTTCCAAATACCCGGACATATTCATCAACATTCGAGGCATTAATTTCATCAAAAATTTTCATTTGAAGGTTTATTCCTTCATCGGCGAAGTCTTTTCCATTCTCATAGTCATGGAGCAATACCAGAACCCAGCCTCCAGTCATGAAGTGACCACCCATTGATAAGGATAAGGTTCCCTCTTGAATTGCCTGAAGAGCAGGGATATCCCAGTTGAGTCCACCGAAAAATATATCCCGGCCCGGTATTTTCCCCTCTTCAATAGTCCCTTCTATCGCTCCGAGTGCAATGGGGTCATTGGCCGACCAAATCATGCCCACTTCTGGATAGCGATTGAAGAGTTTTTGTGCTTTATCGCGGGCAATCTCTTTTGACCACTCACATACGAAGATTTGATCTAACAGGACATCGGGATATTCTGCGACAGCAGCCACCAAACCTTCATTTCTATCTGTAGAAGCTGGTGTGACATGATCTCCGGCCATCCCGATAATATGCAGTTTCCCATCACCTGCAACAGCCCCGTTATGCAATGCAATCTCTATGGTTGATTTGGCATTTTGATACCCGGCATAATAATTATCCGGTATCAATGAACCGATCCAATCTGAATATTTCATACGGGGTGTTCCAAATTCAAGAATGGATCTTTCCCTTACTAATGTATTTAGCATCATAAATGTTTTTATACCGGCACTCATAGCAATTTCCAATTGTATTGTGCCCTGATACTTTTCATTGACAATTATCAAATAATCCGGAGGATTCGAACGGTCAGCTACTTCCTGTACAAGGTTTTTCAAATTCAGGTAATTTCGTTCTGCATATATCACTTCCAGGTCAATCTCCAGATCATCAGCAGCAGCTTGCATAAAATTACTGACATTTGTCCAGAATCCGCCGGTAGCATGGCTCTTGTCAGATACCCCGGGATTGATAAATGTGACGCTGAAATCAGAGGCATAAACAGATGTGCAAAGAATCAAAAATACTCCGGCAAATAAAAAAGTGCACCATCTATTTTTCATTGAGTTTCTCCCTACTTTAATGATAGGAAAAGTTATATATTCTGACAAATGAATTTAAGCCAAAATTGCCTTTTCGCAAGCATCTTTATTCAATTAATATTTAATTCACTCCATGGAAGAGTAATCAATCAACTTGTCATTATTATGAAAAACTATATTCCACTATTTAATAACTTTATGATTCAGTGCACTATGAGTTATGAATAATTTGAAAGTAGATAGGCCTGATATTATAACAACTGCAATAGAAGGCATAAGCTTTTATCGAAAAATGGATACTCAGGCAACTGTTAATAGACTTATTTCAGGAGAGTATGTAATTGTTGAAGAGTTTTACAGCAACGGTTTACAAGTTCTCTCGGAACTGAAAAGGCAACTTCAACTAACCCATAAAAATAAGGATTTTGAAAGCCAAAGAAATTACCGTTCAATTTTCCGTGAGATTTCTCATAGATTGGTTCTGAAGGTTGAGAATAACGAACTTGCTGTTCGTAAATCACCTGATATCGGGTGGTTGAAATTGTTATATCCCGATGTATCTGAATTCTACATATCATTCCCCGAGGTACAGGGTCTAAACAGTTCATGGCAATGGTTTCAGAAAGGGATTAAAATAGATTTATTGAAATTGACGATTCATCCTTATTACGGCACTTATTTTCCTACCCGATTTGATCATCTCCAACTCTTTGATACATGGTTGAAGACGTATAAAGGTCCAAAGATTAATGCACTGGATATTGGAATAGGCAGTGGTGTCCTTTCTTATCAATTAATAGAGAATGGATTTCAGAAGGTATTTGGTGTTGATTCTAATAAAAATGCTATTACCGGACTTATTCAGGAGAGAACCCGTTTAGGATTGGAAGAAAAACTGGAACTCACTCATGGCGATTTGTTTTCAGGTTGGGATTTCAAGTCTGAGCTGATTGTATTTAATCCTCCCTGGTTACAGGCAAAGCATAAATTGGAAGAGGGCATAGATAAAGCGATTTATTATGAAGAAGATCTCTTCTCAAGATTTTTTAAACAGGCAGATCAACACCTGACACCTGATGGCAGAATCGTTTTATTGTTTTCCAATCTGGCTCAGATCACTGGAAAAGATGATTTTCATCCCATTCTTGATGAATTAGAAAAATCTGATCGTTTCAAAAAAGAACTGCTTCTCAGGAAAAATGTGAAATTCGCTTCGAAGAAGACAAAGAGGACAGATTCCAGAAAAAAAGAGAAAGTTGAATTATGGGTGTTGACCCGTAATTGTTCAGAATTTCCCATATAGTGTAAATAACTTGACTGTTGTTAAGTTAAAGCAGTATGATAATGAATGATTTTTGCTTAACACTTCATTATCAAACATATTCTATTCAATAGTTTATCTTAATTTTTAAGTCTGCAACTATTTATGAATTCTTTTGCGAATAAATTGCTCAAACAGGAGAGAATATGGCGACGAAACAGGACACAATTATCAACAGGATTAAATCCAGTATAAATCAGAACAATCTTATACATGATGCATCACACTTATCATTTCAAATAAAAAGTACAGGCTTTTTATTCTGGAAGAAGAATGAATTTCACATTCGAGGACGAGTTGATCTTGATAATGAAAAAAATGAAATTGACAAAATACTGGAAAAAGAGATTGTGGGTATGCCCATAATTAACAATCTAAGAGTTCAAAAAAGATAACAGATTCAGCTTATTGAAATAGGAGACATCTATGGGTGTCTCTTTTTTATTTATAAATAAAATGCATAGAAACAAAGTAGCTATAAATAGTAATCTGTATTCAGTAAAACCTTCGGAGGATCAATACATTATGAATAAGGCAACCAGAATCATAATTCCATCTTATGTCTCACGATTTCAGTGTATCGGTGGAGATTGCGAAGATAGCTGCTGTATCGGATGGGATATAGATATTGATAAATTGACCTTTCGCAAATATTTTCGTACTAAAAATATGGAAATGAAGAAGGATTTTGTAAAGCATGTTTATAGAAATGATAATTGTGATAGCGAAGAGGTTGATTACGGACGCCTACGCATTAACGATTCAAAATGGTGCCCTTTTTTGGATGAAAAAAAACTTTGTAGAATTTATAGTAATTTAGGTGAAGATTACTTATCCAATGTTTGCTTCTCATATCCAAGGGTCTACAATATTCTCGATGATGAATATGAGCTTTCATTGTATATGTCATGTCCCGAGGCTATAAGAATAATGCTGGCGGATATGAAACCGATTGAGTTTATTGCAGAAGAACTGACACTGGATAAACACATCATACATAGTTATATCGATACCAGAGACAATAAGTGGAATAATTCACCTATAGGACGGCTGAAAGAACTTCGAACATTGTCAATTGAAATAATTCAGGACAGAAAAATATCACTAACTGAAAGATTAATAAAACTGGGCAATAAACTTGAAAATGAAAGCATGCCTTATAATTCTATAAATGAACAAGATAATCATGTCATCCAGCTTCAATTTTTTACCGGAGCAATTGAATCATTACAGGTCTTCAGTGAAATAGATAGCCCGGTTTTCGTCGAGTATTCTAAAAAGATAATGAGTGGCTTTAAATTAGAAGAGGATTTGCCAATAGCAGATAAAGCCCGATGCTATAAAGAGGCGCTGGAACATATTGTTGATCCTTTTCTAAAAGAGAACAGCTATCTTTTTGAACATTATCTGGTAAATTTTATGTTTCAAAGTAATTTCCCTTTTACTGAGAATCAGGATATGTTTGACGGCTATGTAATGCTGGTCATACGATATGGATTTATTAAGTTTTATCTGTCTGGAATAGCCGCAGTTGAAGGGGAGATTACTAGAGAAGACGTTGTCTTGATGATTCAGATATATACGAAAACAGTGGAGCATCATAAAACATTTATCATTGATCTATTACAGGATTGTAAACAGAACGAATTTGATAATATGCACTTTCTAAGCTCATTATTGAAATAATTTTTTTAAAATTCCGCTCAATATCTCATCTTAAACGTACAATATTAGTATGAATATCAAGGACAGGACCCTTTTTATCAGGGCTTCAGAAAAGGATGCTAAAGCAGTCCGTGAGCTCTGGAATAAATGGTCTCCCAAAATATCAATATTTCTTCGAAACTCATATGGTCTTGGAGATGAAGACCGGGAAGATCTACATCAGGAGATTATGAGTAAAATTTACAATTCTCTGGCAAGCTATAAGCAGACGTATTCTCCAGCTACATGGATTTATACGATTGCAAAAAGAACAGTCATTGACTGGAGAAGAAAAAATAAAAGCAACCTGAAAATTGTAGGTGAGTCCCAATTAGAAGTTTCTCAACATTATTATTACTCTCATATTCCCGGAAAATACTCAGACCCGGAAAAGATCTTTATGCAAAATGAAGATGTTTCTCTTATCCGGGAATTTATCTCATCTCAAAAAGAAAAAGACCGTCAAATATTATTTCTTGTCTGTTACGAAGGGCTTTCTGGACGGGCAGCTTCCAGAATATTGGATATACCTGCAGAAACAGTCCGCGATAGGTTAAAAAAACTTAAAAAAGATTTACAGGAGGAAATTGATGAAACTCTCGCAACGTAAATTTAACAAACTTGTAAAAAAGGGCTGGAATAATATGATTCCCGATGCTGGTAATTTACCACATCAATATCAGGCAGGCACTCTTTCTCGGGATTCTACAAGATTTCAGAATTTATCTGCCGCTATAATATTCTGCCTATTGTTTACATCCTTATTTTTCGTACCAGTTAAATCTCGACTTTCTATCGATTTGAAAAACTTGAGTGAACTGAAAGTTGTGTCATATCTGTTTTCAATGTCCTTTCCGGAGGGGAAAAAATGAAAAAAAGTTATTATTTTATCCAGATGCTTGTTGCTGCCTCAATCATGGTTGTGCTGTCTATTGTGTACCAGAGAAGTTTAACTTTTGTATTGAGTTATATCTCATTGATTATAATGCTCTTATTCTGGCTGTTGCCTACGATCTTTGTATATGGTGTATCAAGATGTGTGTTTTATTTTAAAATAGCTTTTGAGAAAAATTCTGATTACGGGGACAAAACGAAAGCCATCAGATATTTTAATGCAATGACTTTGTATTCCATTTTATCATCAATTACAGTTTCTATAGCAATGATATGTTATTATCTTGGAAATCTTGATGATACATTAGGCCGTTTTCTTGAGATAGCATTGCTGACGCCGACATATTCCATTTTCTTCAGTATGATAATTTTTTTACCATTACGATTTTCAATAGAAAATAATCTGGAATGAGATATGATTGACGTATATGAATAAGACCAATACAGTCATAGCCATTTGTTCTCCTTCAGGTGGTGGTAAAACTTCACTCATACATATGTTGTCAGACCTGATAGAAGACAGTGTCACTATTCACTTCGATGATTATGGTGATCCTTTCTGGAATATATCTGATTTCGATGAATGGATAAAGCAGGGAGCTGATCTGAATAAAGTGAATACCCGTAGATTAGCAGAAGACCTGGAATCTTTAAAAAACGGGAAAAGCATCATCTCACCCAAAAATCAGAAAGTTGTAGAACCTGAGAAGTATATTCTTTTTGATTCTCTGGTAGGACGGGCACAATCTGAGTCGGGCGCTTTAATCGATTTTTTAGTTTATATTGATGTTCCACTGGAACTGGCATTATCCAGAAGGATTCTCAGAATGCTCGATGAAACTCAAGATGATAATCAAAAAGTCAATATATTGCATGAATACATAAAGGCTTATTCAGGTCTTGCAGGGCCTCGTCAGATTTACAAAGCCATTGAAAATCAGGTAAAACCTTTATCGGATTTGATTCTCGACGGTGAGACAACAATAAAAACTTCAGCTGAAAATCTGATGGCGGATTTGAGAAAATCCCGAATTATTCTTTAACGATTTTACATAGTTTACAATCCTTTTACACAGAGTTAACCACAGTCTCTTCTGAAAGCTATATCTTTGTTTCAACGGCTGGTCGCAAGTGAACTTGCTGCTCGCCTCTGAGTCGTACCGGAAGAACGAAGTTCTGAGGAACGATCTCAATTGCAACCGTAGGAGGGTGTTATGGCACAGATGAGAAAGATAATTCAAGTTGAAGATTCAGCTCCATTAATATCAAAGAAAAAGAAAAAGCAGGCATATATAACAGCTGGAGTTCTGGCGGGAATAGTTGCGGTTGTAATTACAGTGATTATGATCATGTCATCACAGGATGTTTATATGATTGGTGATTATACTGTTGCAAAAGTGGTTTCCGGACCATTAACTACATCAACAGAAGCCAGCGGTACAGTAGTTCTACCTACTCAGGTTTCAATTGTGAGTATGGAAACAGGGTATGCCAAAGAAGTATATGTCAATGAAGGTGATACTATTACTGATTCCACTATTTTGGCAGTACTTGATGTTCCCGATCTCGAAGAAACCAGAGATGACCTTATAAATGACCTGGAAACAGAGAGTATGGATCTCGAAGAGATAAAGTTGAACCACGAATATATGCTTAAGGAACTGGAAACAGATCTAACCCGGTTAAATGATGATATTATTGAAGCCGGATTCGATGTCGATGCGGAAAAAGATCTGCTAGCATTGAAAAGCTCACGTGTTTCTGAATATGAAGCCGCAGTAGAAGCTCTTGTTTCCCTTCAGGAGCAAGAAGAAGATTTACTCCTCAATATTGAAAAGCAAACCAGAACTGGTGAGCTGAGTATCAGAAAGCAGATCGCTTTTATCAATCAGCTCCAGGTTGACCTCGATAGAGTGGAGCAGGATATTGCCGACGCTCAGATTACAAGCCCTATTTCTGGAGATATTCTCAGTCTCAATGAGGATCTTACAGTTCCCGGTAGTTTAATCGAACAGAATACAGCGCTTTTCACAATTGCTGATACAGAAGACGTCTACATAGATCTGGAAGTGTATGAGCAGTACAGCTCATTTCTGGAAATTGGTGGACAAATGGAACTGGTAATCAGCTCAACTATTATAGAAGCGGAAATTACCCAGATAGGACGGGTTGCTTCTCTATCATCAGATGGTCTGGCTGCAACTATAACTGTGCGGGCGAAACCAATAGGCACATCGGCGTTGACTCCCGGAGCTTCTGCCGTTGCTGAAATCCCTCTTGGAACAAAAGATGATGCACTATTACTTCCCAGAGGTTCTTATCTGACAACGGGAAGCCAGAAATACGTCTATAAAATTGATGGATCAATCGCTTATAAAACAGAAATAGTTTTTGGTGAGATTCAGGGAAGTCAGGTTGAGGTCCTCAGCGGACTCGACGCTGGAGATCAGGTCATTATCAGTTCTTACCAGAATTATATTGATCAGGACACAATCGGATTAAAGGATTAAGGAGAATAATAATGATTCAGTTAAAAGGAATTAGCAAATTATATGATTTGGGCGAATTAAAAGTAAATGCCTTGAAAGATGTCAATTTGACAATAAACCGTGGTGAATATGTAGCGATTATGGGACCTTCAGGTTCTGGGAAATCAACACTTATGCATATTCTGGGAATACTGGATTCCGTTTCAGGTGGACAGTACCTTCTGGAAGATTATGACATTACATCTCTGCCCGATAAAGAGCAGGCGAGAATCAGAAATAAACACTTCGGTTTCATCTTTCAGAGTTTCAACCTATTTCCAGAACTGAGTGCACTGGAAAATGTTATGCTGCCAATGAGTTATGCTGGTGTTTCCTATAAGAACAGAAGGAATAGAGCACAGGAGCTTCTTGAAGAAGTCGGTCTCGCACATCGAATGTATCACCTTCCAACAATGATGAGTGGTGGAGAGCAACAGAGAACAGCCATCGCACGGTCTCTATCAAATGATCCCGATCTTATTCTTGCTGATGAACCAACAGGTAATCTCCCTTCAGATAAAGGTGAGGAGATTATGACTATGCTGGAAAATCTGAACAAGAAAGGTGTAACAGTTGTCATGGTCACTCACAACCCCGAGCAGGGAAAAAGAGCAAAGAGAAAAATATCTATAAAAGATGGTCTTCTGCACAAAGATGAAATAGTTGTTCAAGAGGTTCTCAATGGCTAAAGAAGCATTTCTAATAATCAAGCGCCGTTTTATAAACAGGCTGCTTGAGTCAGGTCTTCTGATTCTGGCAGTGGCCCTGGGTGTGGGAGCAGCAGCTTCCGGTTTATCTCTGCTTTTACATACGAATAATTATAGTAAAGAGATGCTGTCGTCCACTTCCTACAGGGAGCTTGTAGTAACGACAAAAGATAAAGCTGAAGATATGGAAACTCCTGTAGTTCTCAAGAGCAACGGAGATGAAGTGATCCTCACATCCCTCGATCTGACAGCAGCAGAACTCGTTCCACAGGTTTCATATGCTTATATATCCAACCGTGACAGAATGAGATTTCTGAATCAGGAAATGATTGAACGCATGAATCAGGGGGGAGCCGGAGGGCCTCCACCGGGAGAAGCTCCTCGTGAAGGTGAAAATTCTTCTGAAAAAGACACAGATCTGGATGGAGAACGAGATACCCGTTTTCAGGAAATGCAGGAAACAATGGAAGAAGCTGCTTCCAATCCCGAGATCATCCTTCCCGAGATTGATGAATTATCCGGTTTGGAAATTACTCCGCAGTATTTCGATGCTCATAATTTGAATGCTGAATACGGGAGTCTGTTTACTGAAAAGGATATGTCTTCAATTACGCGATTTGTAGTACTCGGTGTGAATACTGCTGAATTGATCTCCGAAGAGGGAAGCGATATATCCACTTTAATCGGAAGGAAAATACTCTCTTTTAACACATATTATACAATTGTCGGGATTCTTGAAGAGCAAGGTTCCTCTGCAGATGATCTGTATTTTACCCCTGATACAGGAAATGTCGGCGGTGGTTTTAATCAGTTTAACAGTGGGAGCAACAGACAGTTGAGATTTACAGTCACCGATCCTGCTGAACTCGATGAAGCGTCAGCATTATTAAAATCCTGGTTTGAAAAATCCTACGGTGATGGAGAGTTCGTTATTTCTAATCCCAGAGCTGAAGCTGAGAGGTTGGTAAACAGAAACAGAGGCATCAGTTACCTCATATTATTCCTTAGTTTTGCAGGGTTGTTCATTGCATCAGTAAATATATCTCATATTTTAATGAGTAGGACACTGCGAATGAAAAAACATGTTGGAATACTTAAAGCTCTTGGAGCTTCCAATAATGAAGTTCTGAAACTTTTTACCAGTGAAGCCCTGGGAATCACCCTTCTAGGTGGAGTCCTCGGTACAATCATAGCTTTCCCTCTTTCCAATGCAATGGAGACTGCTATGGGGCTTGATCAGGGGTCTTGGTTGTTTATCTTGGCCGGCGTAATTCTCTCATCGATCATGACTTTTGCATTTTCGATTATTCCTTCATTTCAAAACTCCGGTTTTGAAGCGGCGGAAGCTATGAGAACAGCAGGATAAGGAGAAAAAAATGAAAAAATTCTTTACATTATTGTTGAGACATTGGGTTAAAACGCCCGTAAAAATAATGCTGACTATATCTGCTGTTGCACTTGGAACCGGGATACTGATTTTATCTTTCAGTGCCGGCAAAATTCTAGATGAGCAGGTAGTATCCAAGATGAGTGATAACGGTATCATCGTCTATGCAGCTAATGGTGAGTGGTCTACTGACGGTTCTCTGGAAATGGAACGGCCAAGTCAGTGGGACTCCAGTATTTTCGAGAGATTGATCTCCGACAGCGGTTCAATCAATGATGCAGCTATTATATTGGATGATCCATTTAATGAAGTCACTGTCAATGGGCAGTCTTATATATTGAGAAGTTCTGTTGCCACAGATGCTTCATACTTTGAAATTTTTACTCTTGAGATTATTGCCGGAGTAGCCATGACTCAGGAAGACTATGATTCGGGTTTTAAAAAAGTCTGGATCAGTGAAGAGACTGCTCTAATGCTTTTCGGTTCTGCCGATAAAGCTGTAGGGCAGAAAGTGGTTCCGCCAGGACAACGGTTTCAGAGAGATAATGGTCGAAGTCAGGATCTTCTGACCCAGTATACTGTAGCCGGAATTTACGAAAATCCCTCTGAAGTAGCCAGACGTTCATATGGAATCAGCGATCTGATTACACCAATTACAGCTATTCTTCCTTCAGGGGATAATTCGGCGAGAATGATGGATTTTATGTCCGGGCGGTTTGTAGTGAAAAGCAGTGAAACATCTGTTGATAAAGTTCATTCTGATATCTCTCAAATAGTTGAGAATAATTATGGATATGATATAAGTCTGGTCGTATGGGAGGGCAGTCCAACTGGTGAATCCAGTTATATGGAAGAACTCCGACAGGCTGTTTCTATATTTACTGTATCTGTAAATATACTTGGAATTGTTCTACTCCTGACAAGTTCACTTGGTATTTTCAGTATCATGGTAGTTGAAGCTCTTGGTCGAAAAAGAGAAATTGCTCTGGAAAGGTCTCTGGGAGCATCACAGATCAGAGTTGTGAAAGAATTTTGGAGCTGGTCGATTATGCTGAGCATAATGGGAGCGGTAATCGGAATTATTATTTCCTTTATTCTGGCAGAACCTGTTCTGGGAACAATGGCTCCACTATTAGGTGAATTATCAGAGAATTTCTCTGAAGCATCTGGTGTTAAAATCAGTTCTGTTGCCGCAGGATTTCTGCTGGCAATCGGTTGCGGCGGAGTCCTTGGATTGCTTCCGGCATTCTCAGCAGTAAAAGGCAATATTGCTGATGTGCTAAGAGAGGTCTAATATGAAAAAAACAATAATTTTACATATTTTACTGTTTGCCTGTATAACAGTTTCTATCAACAGTCAGACTGTACTTAATTCACTCGATGAAATCGCTCAATATGGAATCGAACATAATATCGATTACAAAAGTGATCAGGTCAATGTAATGCAGGCAGAGGAAAACATAGAAAGTATTCTGCTGATTGAACATAGCAGTATCAGTGCTGAAGGAATTATGGCAATCCCCGATATTCAGTCTGATCCAACTCCGTCATTTGGATTTTCCTCTACTTTATCAGTACCTATAATTGAACAGGTTTCTCTTTCGGGAACAATTACTGATGACCTGAGCGGGCAGATTGGAATTTCACTAAGTCCGCTTGCACATTCCAGTGGGAGTAAACTCTCGGAAATTGAATACAACAAAGCAATGGTAACGGCTGAAAGTGCCAGAATCAGTGCGGAAATTGGAGCATTATCCGCTGCATTGCAATGGATGTCAGCCAATAGAGAGCTACTTGCGCAGAAGATCGATGCCGAGTTGGCGGAAATTATGTATAAAGATGACAAAGTCAGATATGACTTGGGGGAAATCACTCTGGATGATCTTCAGGAATCATTGATCGAATGGTCTGAGTCCAGAGTTGAACTGGCAGAAAAACAGGTGAACTACCACAATGGGGAAAGTTCTTTGTACAGTTCGCTGGGAGCAGGTTCTGATGATATTTCTTTGATCAGTCTTGATCTTGAAACAATGAATGAATCTCTTACAGAATTAAAGAACAGCCTGGATCCGGAAATAGGAAATCCTCTTAAAAACGATTCTTATTTAATATCGCTGTTAAATGTTCAGAGTTCAGAGAATTCACTGAAAAATACATGGCATTATGAACCGGATTTAAAAGCCGGAGCATCGCTGGGATTTGATTCATCAGGAAATTTCAATGTCGCGGCAAACATTCAATTCTCAGTATCTCTTGATGATTTTCAGAAGAATCAGAGAAATATTGAAAATGAAGAATTTCTTATTTCACAAGCAGAGGCTGAACAAAAACTCAATGAAGCTGAACTCGGTTATGAACAGGTTATTGAGGCAATCAGTATATCAGAAATCAATAGTGAGATAGCTCTTTTGGAATTTGAACAGGCTAAGATTTTAAAGCTGGAAGCAGAGTTCCTTAAGAAACTGGGTGATTATTCGGAAATTGAACTTCAGAAAAGCGAACTTACTCTGACAAAAGCTGAAAACTCTTTATTCAAAGCATTGGCTGATGAATTCCAGGCCTGGCTGGAACTTAAAAAATATATGTAATTTCTCAATGAACCAGTTCTAATCCTTTATATATATTAGAACTGGTTTATTAAATATACTTTTCTTGTCCTGTTTCATCTTAACTGTTATTATGTATCCAACTTTATTTATAACAGGAAATTACATGAAAGCGTTTTTAGATAGGATATTTCTCGAAAAATTCAAAAATGACGGTGTTGCAGAATCATACAATCAGGCAAAAGCACTTGTTTATATTTTACTATTACTAAATGTCGTGATGATTCTTTTGATTGTCGTAATTGACACTCCTCTTATTCGGATTGCAATGTCTATAATCTTTGTATCCAACTCTATTCTTTTATTTGTAGTCAGCAGAGGTAATCATTTCATATCGGGATTAATTGCCTCTGTTATTTTATCTGTCATGTTCGGGTTGATGACAGTTGTCAGAGAACATAAATTTACCTATGAAGTGTATATGTTTATAGCCCTTCAGCTTTTTGTAATGGTGATAACTTTGCTCATTACAACGAGACGTCTCCATGTCATGTTTCCAATGATTATCGGAGTTGCAGGAACAATATACATATATTTATTCAGAGCTCTTCCAGCCCGTCTACTGGGAGAAACTCCCAGCATCGATGATTATATAATTTCTCTGGTTATTATTATTTCTTCCGGGTTAATTGTTATGGGTACGAATCTGCGAGGGCGGAGACTCCTGACAAAAGTAGAATCTGAACTTGAAAGCAATCAGGAAAAAGCAACAAAAATGCAGAGCATTATAGATGGTTTGAAAAGTGATTTTAATACGGGAGAAGATCTGATGAGATCTTCGAACCAGGTGTCTACTTATGTTGAGGAGATTAGAGGCAGTATTGAAGGAGTTCGGGACGAGATGCATTCGCTTTCTCAATCTGTACTAAAGGTTAATGACGCTAGTGATTCAATCAAGGATTCTTCAAATAATGTATCTAATGCAGTTGAAAATCAATCTGCTATAATCGAGCAGTCCTCTTCTGCTGTAACAGAAATGGCTGTTTCAATTGAAAATATATCCAAAATCGCTAATGAGAGACGAAAAGTTATTGAAAAACTATCAGAGGGATCCAAAGAAGCCGGAGAAGCTATAGAAAGTGCAGCTCAATCAATGACATCATTAAAAAACCTTATTTCATCTATGGAAGAGATTAATAATGTAATCAACAGTATCGCTGAGCAGACTAGTTTACTCGCTATGAATGCTGCCATTGAAGCTGCTCATGCGGGAGAAGCGGGAAAGGGATTTGCTGTTGTTGCTGAGGAAGTGAGAAAATTATCTGAAAATTCTGCAGAAAATGTTCAGCTGATTTCCCGTCAGCTAAATGAACTCGGTGATTCTATTGGAATTGCAAATGATCTTAATCATACAGCATCAGAGGCTTATGAGACGATCAGTCATGATATTAAAGATGTTGTAAATGGTATGGATGAAATCATTTACAGTGTAAATGAATTATCAGCGGGAACATCGGAAATTAATAGCGGAACTGCCCAGTCTGTAAATTCAACTACGGATGTACGGGATGGTGTTGTTGTTGTTAATGACAGAATTGAAGAAATCAGTGACGCTGTAAATGGCCTGGACAAAGCTTCGGGCAGTGTTCTGAAATCAGTTGAAGAAACAATTCAAAAGCTATCTCTTGTTCGCAATGAAGCGGAGTCAATGAAATCTATCGGTCAGCTGAATGCTGATAATTTAAAAAAAATCGGTGAGAAAATTTCATCAATATAAAAAGGTACAAAATGAAAATCAGAACGAAACTGCTTGTGCTCATTATGTCTATGTTAGTAGCCATGATTCTATCATTCGCTATATTCATAGGATTCCAGCAGATCATTCAGAAAGTAGAACAGGAAAAAAGTGATCTTCTGTTTCTTAAAGATGCAATAATGAGGGAACATATAGAAGTGTCAAAATTTCTATATGAAGGATTGACGATTTCCAATCAGCTGGTTTTATTGAATGAGGTTATAGAAGCAAAACAAATTGTTCTGGATAGAGTCCGAAATATAAAATTACTTCCGGAAATGAGTGAAAAGGTTAAATCGGCAATTGTTCGAATAATTCTTCTCGATGATCTTCAGGTAAGTTCTGAAGATAAATTATTGGAGTATATCGATGATCTGCTGCTCATAGTTGAAGATATTTATGTTTCTTCAAGTACATTTGCACTTTCCGATGTCGATTCTGAGTTTGCCAGAACCCGCGATAATTATGATGTTCTAACTTATCATGTATATAAAACAAAATCTCAGATTGGAGCATTGGACAGTGCGCTGGAAGGTTCTGAGACAGTAATTGATGAACAATATGCCATAATTGATGAGCAAATAAAATTCTATAAAAACCTGGGGAATCTCATTACGACATTAGTCATTCTGGTTGTTATAGTCCTGTCGGGAATCCTGGCTTTTATATCTACGGGAAAAATTTCCAAATCAGTCGTCACAATTGGATCCAGCTTGACTGTTATGGCTTCGGGGGATCTCACTCATGAGATTCATGCTACATCGAAAGATGAAATCGGGATTTTGAGTGGTGAAATGAGTACTTTCCAGATGGGACTTCAGGCTTCGCTTAACAAAATAAAAGGTTTTTCAAATGTCAATCGCGAAGTAAAAGAGGAGCTTATCTCTACAGCTGCAGAAACTTCAGCAGCGGCTGTAGAGATTTCAGCCAATATCAATTCTATCAGTAATCAAATGTCTACCCTGGATAATAATATATCAAAATCAAACAACGAAGCTCTCGACATCTCCTCCTATTCAAATGAATTGAGTGAGCACATTGTTGAACAGACTGTTATGGTGGAAGAATCTACAGCTTCCATAACTGAGATGATTGCCTCTATTACCAATGTTTCCAGATTGACTGAAAAAAACCAGGAAGTGATTAAATCTTTAGTAGATACAGCCAGTGAAGGTGACCTGAAGCTGAATGAAACGACCAATATCATTGAAAATATAAATTCTTCGGTAAATGAAATTAATGCAATGGCCGCAGTGATTGAAAACATTTCTGCGCAGACAAATCTGCTTGCGATGAATGCGGCAATTGAAGCCGCCCATGCCGGTGATCAGGGAAAAGGTTTCGCCGTTGTTGCCGATGAGATCAGAAAACTGGCTGAAGCATCAGCCAAAAATACAAAAGACATTACTAAAAACCTGAAAGACATCATCTCCCGAATTGAAGGAGCTTCTCAGGCCGGAAGAAGCACAAGAGAAGCATTCAGTAACATTAATGACAATATTCAAGGTGTTTCAGAAGCTCTACTCACAGTCTCATCGAGTACTTCCGAATTGAATATGGGGGGAACACAGATTCTTGAAGCCATGTCGAGTTTGAGCGATATTTCATCTCGTGTTCAGGAAAAATCAGAAGTTGTAAAGAGCAGTGCCGAATCTGTGAATAAGATAATGGGAACTGTTACTGAAATATCCAGTATGGTGACTAATGCCATAACAGAAGTCAACATAGGTTTTAATGAAGTAACTGATGCCATGACCGGTCTTAAGTCAATTTCAGATCGTGTTGGAGTTGTCAGTGAGGAACTGAATGTGGAAGTTAATCAATTTGTCACTGAGAATGAGGAAGCAAGGAGCTGAGAAGGTACTGATGGATCAAAAAATACTGGAAGAGGCAATATTATATGTATCTGACTATTTGAAGGTAATTCCAGAAACGGCGCTTATACTCGGTTCCGGATTGGGAGCTCTTGCAGAAGATCTCACTGAATCTGTATCTGTCGAGTATAAAAATATTCCCGGATTTCCGGTTTCGACTGCACCGGGACATGCTTCAAAACTTGTTTTCGGTTATCTCCAAAGGATACCGGTTTTAATGTTTCAAGGCAGATTTCATCTCTATGAAGGATATTCACCGCATGAGATAGCATTTCCCATTCGATTTCTCAAGGCTTTAGGCTGTACAACGCTTGTATTGACGAATGCCGCAGGCGGTATCAATCCATCATTTAAACCGGGAGATTTAATGTTGATCTCAGATCACATCAATTTCACCGGATCGAACCCCTTGATCGGGGGCAATGAAGATTTATCCGGGGAACGATTTCCCGATATGTCCAAACCTTATGATCACAACTTGCAGAAGATACTTTATAAAGCAGCGGATACTCTGAAAATAAATTTAAAGAGCGGGACTTATGCATCTATGACCGGACCTTCTTTTGAAACTCCCGCAGAGATAAAAATGCTCAGAATTATCGGTGCTGACGCCATCGGAATGTCTACAGTTCCTGAAGTTATAACTGCTGTTCACAGCGGATTAAAAGTTCTGGGTATCTCCTGTATCTCCAATATGGCTTCGGGAATCCTCGATCAGCCTATAACGGCAGAAGAAGTGATAGAAACTGGAAAAGTTGTAAAAGGTGTCTTTATCTCTCTTATTAAAGAATTTGTTTCTATTCTGGATAAGGCTGATAAATGAATCTTATAATAACTGATACAGTTTTGAATGGAAAAAAGACAAGTATAAAGATAACTGGAAATTTGATCACTATGGTTGGCGATTCAATTGATCTCAGAGAATGTGCTGATTATGAACATATTAATGGTGAAGATACTGCGGTATTCCCTTTTCTCCACAATGGTCATACCCATTCCCCTATGGTCTTACTCCGTGGATACGGCGATGATATGAAACTGGACCAATGGTTGCAGACCAGGATCTGGCCCATAGAGGCTCGCTTGAATGAAGATGATTATTACTGGGGAAATCGCCTGGCGTATGTGGAGATGATTAAAAGTGGAACAGGTTTCTTTAATGAGATGTATATGAATCCCGCCTGTTCTCTCGAGGCATTAAAAGTACTACCCTTAAAAGCACAGATCAACTATCCGATTATTGATGGAATGGATGAAGCTTCCGGACGGCAGCAGGTGAAAGAATGCGAGCGTTTTTTTAAGACCAGCGAAGTTCCTGAAAATGTTCAACTGGGGATTGCTCTCCATTCTGTTTATGCCAACTCTCTGTACTCATTGGAATGGGCAAGAGATTTTTCACGGGAACACAATCTGAAAATACATATTCATCTTTGTGAAACAGAAAATGAGATAAATGAGTGCAGAGAAGCTCATGATGGTATGAGCCCTGTCGAATACCTGAACAGTCTTGATTTTCTTAGTGAAAGAGTTCAGGGCGCGCACACGGTCTGGCTCTCTGATCTGGATATAAACCTCATGGCTGAAAAGGGAATGGTGGCAATCCATAATCCCGTATCCAATATGAAACTGGCCACGGGTAATGCTTTTCCCTATAAAAAGCTGAAGGATAGAAGTATACCTATTGCACTTGGAACAGACGGCGCTGCTTCCAATAATAATCTTGATCTCTTTGAAGAGATGAAGATTGCAGCGCTTCTGCAAAAGCATCATTTCAGGGATCCTGCGATTATGCCGGCTCATGAAATATTTTCAATTGCCACAGAACAGAGCGCAAAGATTTTTGGGACCGGTGATGGAGTCATAGGTGAAGGTTCGGCAGCTGATATAATGCTCGTGGACTTAAAATCGACATCTCTAACTCCCTCAACCAATACCATTTCCAATCTCGTATATTCTGCTTCGGGAGATGTCGTGAGAACATTAATCTCCGGTGGTAAAATATTGATGAAAGACAGAAAAGTTGAAGGTGAAGAAGAAATCAGGGAAAAGGCAGCGCTATGTGCAGATAGACTTTTAAAGGGGAGTACATGATTGATAATGAACCGCAATTCCACACATTGCAATGGAAAGATGAAAGACTCTATTTTCTGGATCAGACCCGATTGCCTGTTGAAGTTATAGAAGAGGAGCAAATTACAGTAGAGCAGGTATGGGATTCTATAAAAAGGTTGAAAGTGAGAGGTGCTCCGGCAATAGGAATTGCCGGTGCATATGGTCTTGTCCTTGCCATGAAAGAATATAAAAAAGAAAGCAAACTGACTTTTTTAAGTATTATGAGAAAAAAAGCCGAGTATCTCGATACTTCCAGACCGACAGCTGTAAATCTATCGTGGGCTTTGAATCGAATGTGTGAAAAAGCTGAGTCTGTTTCACAATCCCTGAAAGATACTGAAGAAATATATAAAATACTCGTTGACGAAGCGACACTGATTCACAAAGAGGATATCAAGCTCTGTAAAGGGATAGGTGAGAGCGGTCTTCCTCTTATTAAAAAAGGAGCAGGTGTCCTAACGCACTGCAATGCCGGTGCACTGGCTACATCGGGAATCGGGACAGCAACTGCTCCCATGTATCTCGCTCACAGCAAAGGTTTAGATTTTCGAGTCTATGCCGATGAGACAAGACCACTTCTTCAGGGTGCAAGGCTGACAAGCTGGGAATTGCAGAAAGGTGGAATAGATGTGACTCTTATCAGTGATAATATGGCCGCCTCTATGATGGCTGAAGGATTAATTGATCTGGTTATTGTCGGAACAGACAGAGTTGCCGCCAATGGAGATGTCGCCAATAAGATCGGGACTCTTGGTGTGGCGATTCTTGCATCACATTATGGTATTCCGTTTTATGTTGCCTGTCCTTCATCTACTATCGATCTCAATACCCCTACAGGTAATGAGATTGTTATAGAAGAGAGGGCATCAGAAGAGATAACCAGCTTCGGGGAAAGAAGAACAGGACCGGAAAATATCAAAGTCCGAAATCCCGCTTTTGATGTGACACCCTTTAGCCTCGTTACAGGTATAATTACTGAAAAAGGAATTATCAGCGCACCTTATCAGGATAAGCTTATCTCCATTATCGATAATTGCTAGGTGAAACTCCGATTAGCCTTTTGAATTGGGCAGAGAACTCATATTGAGATCTGTATCCCAATTCAAAGGCGATTTCACCCACAGTTTTCTCCGAGGTTGCCAGTATCTGGCAGGCCATATCTATGCGTCGACGCACGATATATTTGCCCGGGGATATTCCCAGTTTCTTTTTAAAATCTTTTCTGAATGACTCATATCCCAGACCTTTGGCGAGACAATACTCCTTCAGATCTATTCTGTTGTTAAAATTTCCTGAGAAATCAGCACAACTCTTTTCTATGATATCCATAGGAAAATGTCCTTTTCCTGTTTCCGGATTTTTACTGAGCATTTCCCGTAAAAATTGAATACTTTGGATCATAAGATCCGGTAATTGATTTTCCTGCCAGTTTTTTAAATGATCAATATTCCTGTAAATCTGAAATTCTATTGAGAGTTTCCGAATAATCTGTCCAACTGGTAATTCGGGATTAATGATATTTAATGAGTGAAGAAGGTCGTAAACATTATTACCAAAATCCATATAACACTCTGCCCAGTTGCTTGTCGGATCGATATATGTTGAATGTTTCATTCCCGGGAATCTCTGGAAAAAAGAACCTGATGATAAAGGATATTCTGTTCCGGACTCATCAATATAGGTTCCGTTCCCTCTAATGACATATACAAAAGAGTAAAATCTGAAAATAGAGTTCTTTTCATCAATTATTTTCCCATTTTTATGCATAAATCCGAATCCGAGCTGTCCTCCAGATTCTCTATTTCCAATAGAACGAAATGCATGCATGTCATTTATTTTGTCAATCCCCGGGTAATCCATCTTTGCATATTACCATTTAACATATATTTATTACCATTTGCGATATTTCCAATTTAATGAATTTTATTAAAATATGTAAAATGAGCAATTTATTAAGACATACACTAAAACCCTGGGAAACTCCGGAATTGACAGGGTTGAATAGATTACAGGCTAGAGCGACCTTATATCCTTTTGACACAATCGAAACTGCACTTTCAATGGATAGAGAATTAAGCCCCTGGTTTACATCTCTAAACGGGAATTGGAAATTCAAGTTATTTGATAAGCCCGAAGATATTGATACAGTTCTTTTTAAGAAAGATTTTGATGATTCAAACTGGTCTGATATCGTTGTTCCAGGTACATGGACTATGCAGGACAAAGGAGACAATCCTCAATATACAAATGTGCGAATGCCTTTTGACCACACACCACCTTGTGTTCCCGATGAAAATCCTACGGGAATATACCGAACCCGTTTTACTCTTGATAATTCCTGGAGTGATAGAAGGACAGTGATTCATTTTGCAGGAGTGGAAAGTGCTTATTTTGTTTATCTCAACGGACAGCAGGTAGGTTTTTCCAAAGGATCGAGAACTCCTGTCGAATTTGATCTGACAGTTTCCCTTTGTACCGGAGAAAACACATTGGCTGTGATGGTTATCAGATGGTCAGATGGAAGTTTTCTTGAAGATCAGGATCACTGGTGGATGGCTGGTATTCACAGAGAGGTATATCTTTATTCAACTGATAATGTTTTTATACAAGATGTATTTGTTAAAGGACAGCTCGATGAGACATATACAGATGGAAATATCGATCTCAAACTCAGAATTGATAATTTAAATGATATAAAAACAATTCATTCTTTAGATATTAAGATGTACGATCCATCTGGAAATATTGTACTGGATGAAATTAAAGCAGCTGAAACAGAAGGTCTGTCAATCAGGCATACTGCTCCCGGAATTGATCATATTCTGGAACATAATATCAGACTGAATTATAAAATTGAATCACCTTTGAAATGGACAGCAGAAACACCGAATTTATATAAAGTTCTTGTAATTCTTAAGAATAAGAATGGGGAAATTGTTGAAGTTAACTCTTCCAGAACCGGTTTCAGACGAGTGGAGATAAAAAATAAAGAGATGCTCATCAATGGAAAAGCTGTCCTGATGAAAGGTGTTAACCGCCACGATCATGATGACAGAACCGGAAAAACCGTATCCCGTGAGATGATGATTAAAGATATCAGGCTATTGAAGCAGTTCAATTTCAATGCAGTTCGAACAGCTCATTATCCCAACGATGTTCAATGGTATGATTTATGTGATGAATACGGTATATACCTGATTGATGAAGCCAATATTGAATCCCATGATTTTTACAATCAGCTTTGCCGAGATCCCCGATGGACGGGCTCATTTCTCGATAGGGTTATGAGAATGGTACAGCGAGATAAAAATCATCCGTCAATCATTCAGTGGTCTCTGGGGAATGAGAGTGGTTACGGTGCTAATCACGATGCTGCAGCGGGCTGGGTCAGAGGAATGGATGACAGTCGTCTTGTACACTACGAAGGTGCTATCAGGGGAGTTTACGGTCAGGGGCCGATCTCTTATGAACCGGGTAGGGGATCACGAGTTACTGATACTTTCTGCCCTATGTATCCCTCCATTGAAGATATGGTAAAATGGGTATCTGAAGTCGATGATCCCAGGCCATACATCCCATGCGAGTATTCTCATGCTATGGGTAACAGCAACGGCAGTTTAAAGGATTACTGGAATGTCATTGAGAATACTCATGGCCTTCAGGGTGGATTCATATGGGACTGGGTTGATCAGGGATTAATCAAAACTGATAAAAATGGAGTTGAATACTGGGCTTACGGTGGAGATTTCGGGGAGAAAATACACGATTTTGATTTTTGTATTAATGGCATGGTCTGGCCCGATAGAACACCTCATCCGGCAATGTATGAGTTCAAAAAACTGGTGCAACCGCTCGGTGTCAAATCTATATCACTTGAAAAGGGTCAATTTGAGATCATTAATAAAAAATATTTTACAGATTTATCGGATCTCTACTGTGAATGGAACCTCCATGTAAATGGTAAAATGATAGAACAGGGAATCATAAGTGATATCAATGCAGTACCTGGGACATCGAGAGAAATTTCCATAAATTATTCTGAACCATATATGGAAAATGACGATGAATGTTTTCTTGATTTTCATTTTTATATAAGTGAAGAAACAAGTTGGTCAGAAAAAGACCACGAGATCGCATGGGAACAATTTTCAATGCCTTACAAAGGAAGGGATTCCCAAATCGAGGAGAAAGCCTTTGATGCAGTTCTAATTCGGGAAAATGAAACTGTTACAATTAAAGCTGGGAAAACAGAGGTTGAAGCGGATTTAAATACCTGTTCCATTACTTCGATTTCATATAATAATGAGAAAGTAATCTGCTCTTCTCCGGATATCAACTTATGGAGAGCTGCAACGGATAATGACGGGATCAGGGGCTGGTCAGGGCAGGAAGATAAACCTTTGGGTAAATGGCTGAGCGCCGGATTCAATAATCTTAAGATTAAATCAACTTCACTTGAAATTGAGGAGCGGAATTCTGGAATAGTGCTTATATTTGATAAAACATGGACAGGCACAGATGAGAATAAGGAAATATGTCATATTCAAAAAGTAACTGTTATGAAAACTGGTGAGATAATTGTTGATAACGAAATCGAGATAGATGAAAATCTACCGTCACTTCCCCGAATCGGTGTTTCTTTTGAATTAACTGAAGGCTTTGAGAATCTCCAATGGTTTGGGAAGGGACCCCATGAGAATTACATTGACCGCAATGCCGGTTCTCCTGTTGGATTATATGAAAGTACAGTAGTTGATCAATATACTCCCTACATCCTTCCTCAGGAACATGGAAATAAAAGCGATGTCCGCTGGTTTACTCTTAACAATGGTAGAACTTATATCAGCTTCAAAAGTGAAAGCACAATGGAGTTTTCTGCAGGACACTATTCTGATGAGGAGTTATATTCGAAAAGACATACCAACGAACTTGTAGCCTCGGAGAATACCATTATTACTATTGATCACAAACAACGGGGATTAGGGACCGGTAGCTGCGGTCCCCATACTAGAAAGGAATACGAACTTGAACCGGGATTATATACTTATAGCTTTTATATAAATTTTAACCGTTTATAGATTCAAATTCCGTTGGAAGATTTTTGAACCTCTCAAGAAGTTCATAGTAATCTTTAATATTGCATCTTTTCAAAACCGTTTTGTTTATAGTTCTTATATCAAAGCGGTTTTTTTCGTTGTAAATCATGCAATCGGCCAAGTATATGATGTCGTTGAGATTGCGCACATGGTCTGGAGCCGAAAGTGGATCATGATGATATTTCATAATCAACTTCAGTGAGTCCGGCAGATTCCATTTTTCAGCCATCATAAATCCGGTTTCCTCATGACGAATCCCTGAGAGAGCGTTTTCAATTTCTTTAAGGCTGATATTATATCGTGCACAATAATCGAGGATCTCATCATTATTATCATCAAAAATAGCATTTATGGGGAACTTTCCAATATCATGGAGCAGTGCTGAAGTATAAACGCTATCCGAATGGGGTGTTGATATATCCAATTCATGTGCGATTTGGCATGAATAGTAGGCGCATTTGTTGGAATGATACCAGAATTCACTCATCTCCTGATCTAAAACTCCCAGAACCTTTTTTACTGCTAAACTGATCATCAAGTTATATAATTCTCTGAGACCAAGATATTTCAAAGCAGAATGTATATCTTCAATGTGTTTGTGTAATACGAATGCTCCGGAATTGACAATTTTAAGAATATCCATTGTCAGGGCAGGATCAGTCCCTACCTGGTCGGCTATTGCAGACATGTCATATGTTCCTGTATTCAGCATATCTTCCAGTTTCAGTAAATTTTCCTGGAGAGGTGGAAAACTATCGATTGATGAAATGATAGTCTCTTTGATTGCATACCAGTTTTCATCATTTAATTTATCTTCCGGTATAAGCAGTTCTATCGTATCTCTGGAATAAGTAATGTTATCTGTATCGATTTCTTTTTTTTCGTATAATTGTTTTAAAAAGAGCAAATCAGAAAAAAACTCCGGAAAAGGCAAATCATCAGAAAGATCGTTTATGAATTCAATAAACTTACGTTTATTGATCAATTTATCAAGTTTTTTAGAACTAATCTGTATTGAAAAAGCCTTATCGCTCTTAACTAGTTTTAAACTGCAATGATCAAGTTCGCAGCTGTTTATTGCAAAGTAGATCAAACCTCGTGCCAGCAAACTGAAATAGTCGAGCCATAATTCCATTTTGTAGAACTGCAGCGTATAGAGAAGAAGATGATCCATCTGTATCATTGTTTTTATTTCCAGATTATCGACTTTTATAGATATCTTATTGTTTTTATCAAGTATCTGCCGGACTTTCATGGAATAGTCATTTTTTGCATTATTGTTCATTGTTACTTTTTTTATCGGACAATAAATTACTTTACTTCAGAGCATCATATTTTTTTTTTGTAAATGGGTATATTTTCTGAATTGATTGAATAAATGCACCTCTTGTTATAGTCTACACTTATGAAAAATTTTCACACACATACATCGCGCTGCAATCACGCAGTGGGCAATGTTTTAGAATATACTCAGGCGGCTATTGAAAAAGGGATGACTCATCTCGGTTTTTCCGATCACACACCTTTACCGGATAACCGATGGATCAATGTCAGAATGCACATTGATGAACTTCCCGAATATGTAAAAGAAGTCGAAGAGGTCCAACAGCAGCATTCGGATATCAAAATTTATAAGGGGTTGGAATGTGAATATGTTCCGGAATTCCTGAACTATTACAATGATGAATTGATTGGTCGTTACGGCATGGAGTACCTGATCGGTGGAGCACATTATTTTCCCTTTCAGGGGAAGTGGGTCAGCTGTTATGGAGCCGAAGGCAGTAAAAAGCACCTTATGGCTTATACTGATTATCTTATCAAATCCATCGATTATGAGCTTTTTTCTTTCATTGCACATCCCGATCTTTTTGCCTATTTTTACCGACAATGGGATGATGAAAGTTTGGCCTGTTCCAAAGCAATACTGGAAGCAGCTGCAGATAAGGGAAAGGTTCTGGAAATAAATGGATATGGTTTCCGTAAACCTCAGATCGAAACTCTTCAGGGAAAAAGAAATCCCTATCCACTTGATCAGTTCTGGACATTGGCAGCTGAATACAATATTCCCGTAATTATTAATTCAGATGCTCACAAACCAGCCGATGTGGATCACTTCAGTGATGCTCTAAAACTGGCAGAAGATAAGGGTTTAACTATAACTACTTTAAATTTGTGAAATCTAAATGAAAAACTCATATAGTTATAGATATGGAAAACCCTATTTCGGTAAAAAACCTTATCTATTCATATGGTGATAATAAAGCTGTAAATGATATAACATTTAAGGTTAAAAAAGGTGAGATTGTCGGTTTCCTCGGCCCAAATGGCGCAGGGAAATCGACAACAATAAAAATGCTTACAGGGCAGTTAAGACAGCAATCCGGATCGATTTCTGTTCTGGGGAAGGATCCTTCCACTGTAAAGCAGTCTATTGGAGTTTGTTTTGAAAGAACAAATCTCTATGAGCAGATGACAGTTCGGGAAAATCTTGATTTCTTTGCCCGTCTGTTTTTTATAAAGCATTTCAAAGCAGATCATCTGTTAAATCGAGTCGGATTGGGAAACAGGATGGATGAAAAAGTCTCAAAGTTATCCAAAGGACTGAAACAGAGACTGATGATTGCCAGGGCGCTCGTCAATGATCCTCAAATTCTGTTTCTCGATGAACCAACAGATGGTCTCGATCCTGTTTCAGCTGAAGCTGTCAGAAATATCATTCTCGATGAGAAAGCACAGGGTCATTCTGTCTTTCTGACTACACACGATATGTTTGAAGCAGAAAAACTGGCCGACAATATTGTATTTATCAACAATGGGAAAATAGTCCTTTCAGATTCTCCATTTAACCTGAAGCTCCAATACGGGGAGAAATCCATAATTGTGGATCTTGTAAAACCTGATGGAGTAATCGAACAGATAGAACTCCCTCTCGACAACACCGATACGGGGCGGAATATTCAGGAAATATATGAACAGGGAAAGGTTTTGAGAATTCATAGTAGAGAAGCCACTCTCAATGATATTTTTATCGAAGTAACCGGACGGGGACTTATTTAATGGGTCTCAGAACAATCGGAGTATTGCTGCATAGAGAATATGGAAATTTATTTAAGAACAGAACTTTAATCTTTATTACCATTCTTGGAATGGTGCTTTTTCTTTCCATTTATTTTGTTATTCCCAGTGATGAAGAAGAAGAAACCCTATTGGCACTCTACATGGAATCTGACTATGCTCCATTGATTGATTTTTTTGTGGAAAAAGAGGTGACCTTCCAAATATTTATTGTTTATGATGATTTTATTAAAGCAGTGGATGATAATGAGTATCCTTTTGGTCTCCTCTTTACCAATGAAATCCTTCATGCCCTTCAATCATCGGAAAAAGTAGAAATTCCATTTATTATCTCTCCCTCAACCGCTGATGAGTATGTGCATATTCTGAAAGCATATCTTGAAATTTTTATGAATGAGCTCGTATTGATATCTCAGAACAATGGGATTCCCCTTATAGTCGAAGATATTACAGTTGGCAAGGATTCCCTTGTTGATGAAATCCCTCTGAACAAATTGTTTATTCCACTTCTGATTGTTATGATTTTTATTACAGAAATGCTGGGATTTGGAAATAGCCTTATGGAGGAACTCGAGAGCCGGACTATTCTCGCCGTTATGGCAGCGCCGGTAAAACTCTCGGATTTCCTTTTTTCTAAATCAATTTTAGGGATCTCGCTAATATTTTTCCAATCTTTAATTGTATTAATTGTTACAGGCTCAGTTAATTCCCAGTTTCCGACAGTTCTACTATTTCTCTTTTTCAGCGCCTTTTTAATTGCAGGTTTATCCTTTTTGCTTTCGAGTATTTCCAGGGACTTGATGACTCTCGTTTCCTGGGGACTATTATTCATGATCATTCTGATTATTCCTGTAACAGGAGTTCTCTTCCCGGGTCTTCACTCGTTCTGGATGAATTTTATTCCGACTTATCTACTGGCAGACAGTCTTAATAATCTCATTAATTTGAATGTCAGATGGGATGAAGTTTTATCATCAGTCCTGATTCTTGCCTCTGCATCAGTTGCTGTTTTTTATCTTGGTTTATTCTTCTTGAGAAGGAGAATCCAATGTCTCTAAAGAGGATTATTATACTGTTGATTCATGAATTTAAAAGCAGTATTAAAAGTTTTTTCTTTTTCCAGGCTATTCTGACACCTGTGCTCTTTTCTCTAGTTGTTTCTCTGGTTTTTGGCAGATTGTTTCTGGGAACACCTGACCTGGGTTTTCTGGAATCAGAAAGATCAGAAATGGTAACTCTCCTGCAAGATGATATAAATATTTCATTTTATAAAACCGAAGCGGATCTTCTGAAGGCAGTTGAAAAGGGCAAAGTTGATATGGCACTTAAATTGCCTGATGATTTTGATCAAAGTCTGAAATCAAACAAGGATACTCCCATCACAATATATTTCTGGGGGGCTACGTCACTATTAAAACGAACAGGTTTGACCAATTCTTTCTCAAATGCAATAAGACAAATATCAGGGAGGGTTTTTCCCGTAACACTCAAACCTGTATACCCCGACAATAAAAAATCTGAGCCGTGGTTTACCAGGATGATGCCTCTGCTTGTCATACTGGCGATTATGATGAGTGGTATGCTTCTTCCTTCTACCAGTCTTGTTGATGAAAAACAGAAAGAAACTCTCGATGCTTTACTGGTTACTCCTGTTTCTTATGTAGAAATTCAAATTTCAAAAACCTTCTATGGCTTTATCCTCAGTTCTCTCATGGGGCTCCTGATTCTTATTATCAATAATGCACTTCCGGAAAAATGGCCGATTTTTTTAGTAACGCTGTTATTGGCTGCACTTTGCGCTTCTACAATCGGTAGCCTTTTCGGTTATTCTGGTAAAAGCATACTTTCAGTAATGAACCTTATTAAAAGTCTAATGATGGTATTCTATGCTCCAGCAATACTCAATTTTTTCCTGTCCATACCGGACTGGGTGCAGAAAGTATTTCCGACATATTATATTTACGGGCCCTTAATCAAAATATCCAATAATGAATTCTCTCTGATCAACGATGGATGGGAAATCCTCATTTTGTTTTTTATTGTTCTTGCATTGCAATTCTGGTTATATAAAATTGTGAATAAAGAACGTAAGAAGATAATATGTTCTAATTGATCAGAGGATTCATTATGCTTAAAAAATTTACTAAAGAAGAAAAAAGCTGGATTTTGTACGATGTTGCCAATTCTGCTTTTGTCCTTGTTATTGTTACTACTATCATGCCGATTTTTTTTAAAGACATCGCAGCTGTTAATGTGGATAATGCCACTTCTACGGCCTACTGGGGATTTGCCAACTCGGCGGCTTCTATCATACTCGCCCTTCTTGCACCGATTCTGGGTGTATTTGCAGATATAAAAGATAAGAAGAAAAAGTTTTTCGCGATATTTTTCATTCTGGGATTAGTTTTTACCCTGGCTTTACCGGCAATCGGCAGGGGAGACTGGATTCTCTGTATTGTTTTGTTTGTTGCCGCCCGCGTCGGATGGGCTGGTGCAAATCTATTTTATGATTCCTTTATGACTGACATAACAACAAATGAAAAAATGGATGATGTTTCTGCCAATGGTTTCGGATGGGGATATATTGGCAGTGTTATTCCATTTCTGGCAATAATAGCTCTTGTTATGTTCTGGAAGTCTCCTGATCAGGCTGGTGCCATATCTCTGCCGGCTGCCAGAGCTTCATTTCTTATAGTGGCAGTCTGGTGGTTTTTATTCACTCTTCCGCTTTTTAAAAATGTAAAACAGAAACACTATATTGAACCTGGAGAGCATATAGTCTCAGATAGTTTTAAAAGACTTATTGCAACGTTTAAAGAGATAAGACAATATAAAAATATATTTATTTTTCTTATAGCCTATTTCTTTTATATTGATGGAGTGGGTACTATTATCAGCATGTCTGCCGTCTATGGCAGGGAAGTGGGATTGAGTACAACACTATTGATCGTGGTCATTCTCATGATTCAGATTGTCGCATTTCCTTTTGCCATTCTATTTGGAAAACTAGCCTTCCGTTATTCTGCCAAGACGATGATCCTGGTCGGGATAGTCATTTACGGCATAATAACTCTTTTGGGATTCTTTCTACCTGTTATAGCTGATAATACTCTGCAAGTTTTGACATTCTGGATAATGGCTTTTCTAGTTGCCAGTTCTCAAGGTGGGATACAGGCATTGAGCCGCTCTTTCTACGGGAAACTGGTTCCCAAAGAAAAATCTTCGGAGTTTTTTGGATTTTTCAATATTTTTGGAAGATTTGCAGCTATCCTTGGCCCTGCACTAATGGGAGGAATCGGAATCCTTACAGGTAGTTCACGTTGGGGGTTGTTGGGTATATTTATTCTGTTTATAATCGGTGCTCTTATCCTGTTAAAAGTAAAAGAAGAGTAGTTATTGGACTTATTTCTTTTTTCGAATCCTGTTTACGAGAAAGAGAAGAAGAATAGTCAGTAATATGGGGATCAAAATAAAAGCCACCGATATAATTTTCATTATTCCTCCGAATGTAGTTTTTGTCTCAAATGAAAAGGGGATATGTTCAAATAGATCCCCCTTAATTGATCCATTTGTAAAATATGCTGAAAGAAGTTCTTCCGTTGCTTCCGGTTGTTTTGTGTAAAAGTCCTGAGTGTGTCCGTAATCAGAAAGAACGAGTTCCTCGCCATTTTTAAGATAAGGGAGTAATTCTGTTCGGGCAAAGACTGCCGGAGTTGATACATCTACGTTTCCACTTATCAGAAGTGTTTCTACATCGGAGAACTGTTGTGTTCTATATTGTTGATCAATGAGGGGTAAAGCCCATGATTCACCCGCCGACCAATGAAGCTTGGAAATGGGAGCTCCCAACAAAGCATCATCGGGGGTAAACTGATTTCTGTAATCATATATAAGATCACCATCAGCTGTAACAGCTTTGGAAAACAGATCGCCCCAGATCGAGGCTCTTGGAAAAACAAGCTTTCCCATTAAAGACAAAAAGGCCAGACCACTGTAATCTCCCTTTCCAGCAGCAATCACAGCCTCAAAAGCCATTGCTGAGTTGAGTCCTCCCTCTGTATGGAAAAGAGTCAAAAATAATGCTGATTTAACTGAATCTTTATTCAGTGAGAACCATAACCATTTATCAGGAATATCAGATATTACTCTTTTAAAAGTTTTTTCAAGATTTTCCTCTCCTTTATATAGAGATGAATAATAGCGAATAATATCATCAGTAGCATCGGGGGAGAAAAGAAAATGTCCAGGAGGATTCACACCAATCATTACTGACCTTTTTATATGTTGTCCATATCTTATTCCATAGATCTGAGCCAGCCGCGTCCCATAGCTCTCACTCATAAGATTAATTTTATTATAACCCAGTGCTTTTCTGACAAGCTCCAGATCATCGACAACTTCAACCATATTGTAACCGTTCAAATCAATACCTATACTATTCATATATTGAAAATCAAGTTGTACAGCTTCTTTGAAAGCTTCGAGAGATTCTTCACTCAGGAGATCTGTTTTAACGGCTTCTTTTAGAGAAATTACAGCATTGTTCGCCTGAAGAATTACAGATCCATCGGCACCTCTATACCCGACGAGAACTATATCGTGGTTCAATATTATCTTACCGAATTTATTAAATCTCATATTAGTCATACCCGGTCCGCCATCGAGGTGGAAAATAGGCTCAACAGGAGAATCTTCCGCTTTGATTCTGATAACGGGAATGGCAATTAATCGAGATTGGCTGTTGTTTCTATTTTCTTGAACTATAAGTGAGAATGCATCAGATTCCAGACCATAATAATTGAATGCTCCCATTGAAATCATATCTCCTGCAACAGCGCCTTCAGGAACTTTTAAGTTTCTTAAGGATGCAGGCAGTGCCATACTTTTGCGGTTACTTGAGAATAGAATTAGAGAAATAATTAGCAATGCCACTATTGATATTATAATAATATATTTTTTCTTCATCTGAATCACTCCTGTAATTCTGTTATTGTTCTATTTCAATTTTTTCCCACTTCCCTGAGAAATATCCGCTTATTAAAATAATTGAATGAAATAGTTGATATAAACCGAATGACAGCCATGCAGCGTAAATTCCCATGCCCAGTACCTGCGTAGTTATCCAGGTCATAGACAATAGGAAGAGCACATTGGTAGTCACTTCTGAAAGGAGCACGTATTTGGCCCAACCGATATTCTGAAAGATAATTTCCAGTGAAAATCCCATCACTTCGGCAAAAAAGAAAAAGGCAAAAAATCTCAAGGCTTTTATTCCGGTGGCAATGGTCTGTTCATCTTTAGTATAAATAGACACGACAAATTCGGGGAATACCATGATAGTCACTAAAATTGCCAATCCGACAACCACTGCAATTTTTTCCATGGCTACAATAATTTCTTTAGCTTTTTTGTGATCATCTACTCCGAGAGCATTCCCTACCAGTATCGATGCTCCCCTGGCAAATCCACCGACTATTGTTTTATTAATTCTATACAGTGAGAAGACAATTGAAGTCGATGCCAGAAAAACAGTACCGATTCCCCCTACCATGGACTGATAAAAAAGGAATATGGCAAAAGCACCGCCATTTTGTATTGCCGCTGGATAAGAGAAGTTTATTATTTTTTTAATCATCGTTAAATCAAGTTTCTTAAAATGAAAAACCTTATATTTTCTGATTGATTGTGAACTCAAAATATAGATAATGAGTATAATCGGAGCCAGGATATTTGCCAGGACTGTACCCAGAGCGGCTCCTCTGATTCCCATCGGTGTAATTCCAAATTTTCCATATATGAAAATATAATTGAGAAGCACATTGAAAAGGTTGGGAATAAGTGTAGAAACCATGACAATCTGAGTCTTTCTTATTCCACTGAGGAATCCTGTAAAAGCACTGGAAATTCCAATTATTGGAAATACCCAGCGCATAATATTTAAATATCCGAGAGAATAGGGGAGAAGGGCTTTATCTGAAATCAATCTGGATAAAATAAAAGGAGCGGCACTTACGGCAATAATCCCTATCAATCCCAATAGGGCTCCCGTAATGATTCCGTTATCCATAACCTGTCCCGTAAATGAGAAGAGCTTCTCTTTTTCTTCTCCCGTAGCTTCATTGAGTCTGCCGTATCTCCTCGATGTAATAGCCTGTGATCCTATTGAAATGGGCCAGACGAGAACGCAGATGATATAGAAAAATAAGCTGGCCATGGAAATCGCCGCCAGTTGTTCCACTCCCAGATGCCCTACCATCGCTGTATCGGCGACATTCATTAAATAATGTGACATTTGACTGGCGAGTAGAGGTAAACCAATTTTTAATATTTTTTTTACTGAATTGTTTTTCATTTTACCGAGTATAATCTCATAAAGAATTCTTAACAATCTGTTTATACATTTTTAATACACAGTTAATGGGAATTGGGGATGAACTCTCTTATCTTTATATTATGGAAATACGAGAAGACAATAGTGAATCTGACGATATCAAAATGAAACTTGAAAATATTGATCCCTTCATATTTTTTACTATAATGATGGGAGTTTTAACTGTAAAATCAGATAGTATGGAAGAATCGGAGGAATAATGCAGGCCAGTATACTAATCATTGAAGACGAAGAGGATATTGCCAGGCTGATTTCCCTCTATTTGAAAAGAGAGGGAATAGAAACAACCTGGTGTGACTCGGGAGAAAAGGGACTGGAACTACTTGCCGGTAATAAATACGATATGCTTGTCCTTGATATCAATCTTCCGGGCATTGATGGTTTTGAAACCCTTCAGAAAATTCGGAAAACAAATAATCTTCCCGTACTGATTCTCTCCGCCAGGAGAGAGGATGCCGATATGCTCATTGGCTTCGGTGGCGGTGCTGATGATTATGTAACAAAACCTTTCAGTCCCGGTGTCCTCACAGCAAGGATAAGAGCTCATCTGAATAGAATAGCAAGTGAGGCAAATCCCGATAGCTCTTCCCGTCTTTTCAGTTTTGGCGATATTATTTTTGATCCCGGTCACTATACCCTGAAAAAGAATGATGAACGCATAGACCTTTCCAGAAGAGAAATGGACCTTCTGCTTTTTCTTACGAGAAATCAGGGACAAGTTTATTCAAAACAGGAAATATACAAAGAGGTCTGGGGTAATGAATATGGAGATATCTCCACTGTTACAGTTCACATGCAGCGACTTAGAAAAAAAATAGAGAAAAATCCTGCCGATCCCCTGTACCTTAAAACAAAATACGGTTACGGATATTTTCTGGCATACGACGGTGATAATGAAAAATAGTTTTAATCTAAAAACAATGTTTACATTGTTCCTTGCCGCTCCCTTTCTGGTCCTGATTGTAATGATTTTCATATTCATGGGACTGGCTGAAAGCCGGCTGACTGTGTATGAATCCCTGGAAGCTCCCAAATATATGATCGAACCGATTCATGAAATTATCTCAAATGATTTTGTCTATACGAGTAAGGCAAAAGGAGTTTTACTGCTGCTGGACAGCCGTGGCGATATCCTGTATCCGAAAAATAACATAGATATAGATACTGAAAATCTCAGTCTCTCTCAGATTTACTCAAAACTATTTGACAGCAGACTCGATAATATATCAATGACAAAATTTATCTACAACGGAATACCGGGGTTTTGTTTTTTTGATAATTCATATAATCCTGCAGTTAATAAACAACAGATCAGAATCGGGATCTCTCTTTTCATTGTGATAATTTCATGCATGGGTCTAATTTTCGGGCAGGTATCGACTGTTATTATAAACAGTTCCATAAAAAGACTCATCAATGCATCGGATCTGATTGCCAATGGGAATCTCGATGATAAAATTACACTCACATACAATAACGAATTAGTTCATGTTGCCAACGCTCTTGATCGGATGAGGATAGAGCTTCGGGAGAAAAGAAACATGGAACAACGTTTTGTCATGTCAGTAACTCATGATCTGAAAACTCCGCTGACTTCAATAAACGGCTATCTTGAAGCCTTAGCTGATGGAGTTATCTCTGAACCCGAAGAGATTGATGAAATAATAAATCTTATGCAGAGAAAAACAGAATTACTCGATAGCAGAATTAATGAACTTCTCGATTATTCCCGGAACCGTACAGCCGGATGGAGAGAAAACTGGAGAGAAATCAACTTCCATCAGTGGATAATGGATATTTCTTCCATGTTTCACAATGATGCCGAACTCTATAGCAGGAAATATCAATCAGTTCTGAAAATAGATAAGGATCTCCTTTTAAACTGCAATGATAAGCTGCTGACTAGAGCCCTGGAGAATCTTTTCGATAATGCCTGCCGTTACTCTAATGAAGGCGATTCCATTCTTTTCAGCGTCAGCCAGATAGAAGAGGACAAAAGGACTAAAATCGAAATAGTCATGGAAGATTCGGGAAGTGGAATTGAAGAAGATGATCTGGATAAAATTTTCGAATTATTCTATCGAAATGACCGGGGAAGAAACAGTCGCGGAATGGGTATCGGACTGGCTTCGGTACAAACCATAATCAAAGATCACGGGGGGCATATCAACTGCAGTAAATCTGACTCGGGAGGAGCCAGATTTACAATCAGTATTTATGTTTAATCTTTAGCTAAACTTTCTTTTGCCATTTTTGTAATAGTTCTGAAATCGGCTTTTCCACTACCCATTTTCGGCAGTTCATCAATTACCAGAAACTTCTTGGGAATTGCTATAGGAGGCAGTTTTCCAGCCAGATCTTTTATCAGCTGTTCTTTGTCTATTTCCTGTGTGACAACTGCGACTAAAGAAGAACCTTTAACTGAATCAGGTATATCGACAACGCAACAATCAATATTTTTATGCAGGACTTCTGAAATAATAGTCTCAGATTTTACAAGAGAGACCATCTCTCCTCCGATTTTAACAAATCGCTTTAATCTCCCTTTGTGCCATAGGAAACCATCTTCATCCATAACACCGATATCTCCTGTATCGTACCATCCGTCTACTATAGCTTTCTCAGTTTTTTCAGGATCGAGGTAACCTTTCATGACAAGGTCACCTTTGACCATGATCTTTCCTTCACCACCTGCAGGTAGAATCTCTCCTGTATCAACACTGGTAATTTTAACTTCACAATGGGGAACAACCAGACCTATGCTCCCCGGTTTATTATTATCTCTTCTGTTAACACTGATTACAGGACTTGTTTCAGTAGCTCCGTATCCCTCTATGATTTCTATATTGTGTTTTTCCCGGTAACCTTCTCTCAGCCATTCAGGAGTTTTATCAGCTCCGGCTACAACCAGTTCCAGTTTTTCGAAATCACCGGGTTTAGACTCTCTCAAATATCCCGAAAGAAAAATAGGAGTAGCGGCAATCATGGTACAGCCCTCTTTTTTGATGATACCTGGTATAGTTTTGTATTCCAGTGGATTAGCATAAGTTACAGCAGTCATTCCAAGAGTCAAAGGCATCCAGAAATTGACCTGTTGTCCAAAAACATGGAAAAGTGGAAGTATGGAGAATATAATATCTTCTTTTGTCAAGTTCATAACATTGATTACATCTTCAACATTTGATCCGATATTTTTATGTGACAACTGAACAGCTTTGGGATCTTTTTCGCTACCGCTGGTGAATAGAATACAAGCCGTGTCTTCAATGTCAGTTTTAGGGGTGGAATTGATTATTGAAGATGAAGGCAATTTGGTTTTCAATGCCGCAAAAATTTTATCAACCGTTGTGACAGATTTCATGATATCTTCAATACACACCATACCGTCAACCAATGGACATTTTATTTTTTCCAGAAGTGCTTTAGACACGATAATAGTTTTAAATCCGCATTTTTTCTGAGCGTACACTGAATTGTCCGCAGCGCCGGTCGAATAATTGATCATAACGGGAATCTTACCAGCCATAAGAGCTCCAATGCAGGACAGCATAGCTCCAGCAGAGGTGGGTATCATTATACCAATATATTTATCATCATATTTTTTGAATTTCTTGGCTAGAATAAGAGCTCCGATCAGGGCTCTTGCATAGGGGACAGTTGCACCGGTCATTCTATCCTTTATTGCGATTTTATCATTGTTCTCTTTTGCCGTTTTAATAAACTGGTGGTGTAGGATCACAGTTTACTCCTTATTTATATAGAATAATCACTATATTATATTCTATTTTTACATATTTTGAAATGTGTAAATAAAAAAATAAAACGATTCTATATAAAATATTTTGACTAAATATCAAATTAATTGTATAAAATCTATAAAACAATATAATTTAAGCAAAGAAGTAAAAAGAATCATAAAAATAAGAGGTCATATATGAGTGATTTGGTATTATTGGGAGATGAAGCAGTTGCGCAAGGAGCAATTGATGCCGGTTTGTCTATTGCCTACGGATATCCCGGAACTCCTTCAACGGAGATAGTTGAGTATCTTCAGGATTGGAAACGCAAAGAAGATGAAACTCTGATAGCGTCATGGTGTTCAAATGAAAAAACAGCATATGAAGCTGCTGTAGCTGTTTCTATGATGGGAAAACGGTCCCTTGTAACTATGAAACATGTCGGGTTGAATGTTGCAGCTGATGCATTTATGAACTCTATTGGATATAAAATCCACGGTGGTCTGGTTCTGGCTGTTGCTGATGATCCCGGAATGCATTCCTCTCAAAATGAGCAGGACTCAAGATATTATGCGGATTTTGCCAGGACTATATGCCTGGAGCCTCGTAATCAGCAGGAAGCTTATGAAATGACCAAAGATGCCTTTGAACTTTCGGAGAAACTGCATCTTCCAGTTCTGCTGAAACTGACGACAAGAATCTCTCATTCGAGAGCAGTAGTCAAAAGGGGGCCTGTCAGGGCTAAAAACGATTTTAACCCTTCGAAAAATAGAAATCACTGGACCAATCTTCCCTTTTTAAGCCGTCAGAATTATGAAGAACTCTGGCAGCAGAGACCGGAGCTGGCGAAAATCTCTGAAAATACTGAATACAACCCGCTGGTAATGAATAGTGAAAACAAAGAGCTGGCTATCATAACAACAGGTCTTGCATACAATTATTATAAAGAAGTTGAAGCCGAGTTGGAAAATAAACCCTCTCATCTCCATGTGAGTTTCTATCCTATGCCTGAAGATAAAATCCGGACTCTTGCAGAAAGCGCCAGTCGGGTAATTGTCATTGAAGAGGGTTATCCTTTTGTTGAACGGTTTCTCAAAGGGATTCTTCCTCAATCTGTACGAATCGACGGCAAACTGAATGATGTCATACCTCACCTGGGTGAAATCAATCCGGACATTTGCCGTAAAGCTTTGGGACTTTCTTCTTTCGAAGGGGTTGATATAGCTCAGATTGACATACCCGGCAGACCTCCTCAGCTTTGTAAGGGTTGTCCCCATACAGACAGTTACAAAGCGTTGAATCTGGCACTCGAAAGTTACGAGCATCCAGTGGTAACATCAGATATCGGATGTTACACTCTGGGTTTTTTCGCACCTCATAATGCCATTCATTCATGCCTTGATATGGGTGCTTCTGTCACTATGGCACGGGGTGCCGCTGAAGCCGGTGCTCATCCTGTAGTCGGTGTAATCGGAGACGGTACATTTATGCATACCGGAATCCAGGGACTAGTCGATATGTTATCCGCTGGGAACAGAGTCACATTGGTGATTCTCGATAACAGTATTACTGCTATGACAGGAATGCAGGACACTATAGTGGAATCTCCAAGGATTTTAGATATTGTAAAAGGGTGCGGAGTTGATCCCGACCATATCAAAGTACTGAATCCTCTTCCGAAAAATCTGGAGGAAAATACCAGAGTCATAAAAGAAGAAGTGGAATACGACGGAGTTTCCGTAATTATTCAAGCGAGAAAATGTGTTCATGTAATAAAAAAAGAATATGGTAAGAGGTAATTTAAAAATGACATACGATATTGTTTTATGCGGAGTAGGCGGCCAGGGAGTCTTATCACTGGCGGCAATTATTGCAAAAGGCGCCATGATGGAGAAACTTCATGTTAAGCAGGCGGAAGTACACGGAATGTCCCAGAGAGGGGGAGCTGTTATTGCTACAATGAGAATTTCTTCTGAGGAAATTTACAGTGACCTTATTGCCGAAGGTTCAGCAGATATGATTTTATCAATGGAACCTCTTGAATCATTGAGACACATTAAATATCTCAAAAATGGTGGACAGCTCATAAGTGGAAAAGATCCATTTCTCAATATTCCCGATTATCCTGTAGAAGAAAAAATTTATGAGGTGATTAATGAAGTCCCTTCGTCTATGATTATAGATACAAAGACTCTTGCTGTAGAAGCGGGATCTCAAAGAGCTCAGAATATAGTTCTTGTCGGATCAGCTTCTAAAGTTCTGCCCATTAAAGAGGAAACATTTCTTCAGGCTATTGAAGATGTTTTTACAAGAAAGGGGAAAGATATTGTTGAAATCAACAAAAAAGCCTTTTTACTTGGAAGGAATTCATAAATGACATTTAATGATCTCACACAAAAACTGAAAGGCGGTAGCAAACCGGTAATTGCAGTTGTTGCACCTACCGGCGAGAATATATACTCAGCTCTCGCCGAAGTCGAATCTGAGGGACTCTGTACATTTCTTCTGGTCGGTGATGAAAATAAAATTCATGGTGAAATAAAAGAATACAATATTAATGAATATACAGTCCTGCATTCAGATCGTCCTGCAGATGATGCGGTAAATGCCATATTGAACAATAAAGCTCATGTTCTGATGAAAGGAAAACTCGATACATCTGTTTTTCTAAAAGCAGTATTGAACAGGAAAGATGAACTTCTCACAAGTTCTCTTCTTTCTCATCTTCTTGTGGTAGAAACAAATGAAGGCAAACTTCTCGGTGTAACAGATGGCGGAATGAATATTGCACCCGATCTTCAGCAGAAAGCAGCTATAACTCAGAATGCGATCAATGTATTCAATGCATTCGGAGAAACAGAGCCGAAAGCAGCTGTTCTTACTGCTATGGAGAGGGTCAATCCTGCCATTCCAGCTTCAATGGATGCGGCTTTGCTGTCAAAAATGGCGGAAAGAGGGCAAATTACCGGAGGCATTGTAGACGGTCCGCTTGCCATCGACCTTGCTCTTAGTAAAAGAGCCTGTGAAATCAAGGGTATTAATGGGCCAATTCAGGGAGATGCTGATATTCTAGTTGTTCCCGATATGAATACGGGCAATATATTCGGGAAAAGTCTGATATTATGTGCCGGTTATTCTTCTGGAGGAATCATAGCAGGTGCTTCCTTCCCGATTATAATGTTATCCCGGGCAGATGAAGCAAGAGAGAAGAAAAACTCAATCATACTGGCACTTGCTGCTTCCGGAGAGTAAAAAATGAAAAAAATACTTGTGATAAATCCCGGTTCCACTTCCACTAAAGTCGCATTATATGAAAGTGTTTCGGCAGGAAAAGTACGGGAGATTGCTACAAAATCATTAACTCACAGTGCTGAAGAACTGGATAAGTTTGAGACAACTGCTGCTCAGGAGGGATTCAGAGCGAACGCTGTCAGCGAGTTCTTAAAAGAAAACAATGTCAGCGAACTGGACTGCTGTGCCGGAAGAGGAGCTCCTGTCAAGGCGCTAACTGCGGGGAGTTATGGTATCAACGAAACGATGCTTGAAGAGTTGAGAACAGAGAAATATTCCAATCACGCTTCAAACCTGGGCGCACTAATTGCTCATTCCGTCGCTGAAGAGTTCAACTGTCCTTCCCTGATAACCGATCCCGTTTCGGTAGATGAGTTTGAACCTTTTTCAAGATATTCGGGATTTCCCGGTATCAATCGAAGGAGCCGTCTCCATGCCCTGAATATCAGAGCAATGGCCAGGCGATATGCAGAATCAATCGGCAAAGATATGAATGATCTCAATCTGGTTGTTGCTCATATGGGTGGAGGAATCTCTATCGTTCCCATGAAAGAGGGCAGGATGATTGATACAAATGATGCCAATGACGGCGGTCCGTTCTCACCACAACGAGCCGGTACTCTGCCTACAACATTACTTGTGAAGTTATGTTTTTCCGGAAAATATGAAAGTGCTGAAGAAGTGAACTCAATTCTTACAAAAAAATCCGGTTTACTGGCCTATCTCGGATCAGATGATGGACGTGTAATTGAAGAACGCATCTCCAATGGAGATAAAAAAGCAGAAGAAGTTTATGGAGCTATGACTTATCAGATCGGTCGTGAAATCGGAAGTGCGGCAGCAGCTTTGAAAGGTAAGGTTGATGCTATTATTCTCACAGGAGGTCTGGCATACGCATCTCTTTGTACAAAATGGATAAGTGAATATGTAAGCTGGATTGCCCCTGTTGAAATATTGGCGGGAGAGCATGAACTTACAGCACTCGCAGAATCGGGTAGCCGTTATATATTCGACAGTGAAACTTTAAAGGAGTATTGATTGGCTATTGCAAAACACACACATATTGCCATTTTCGGCACATCTCTCATTAGAAAGATGTTTAATGAAGGGACGAGACTGAAAAAAGAATTCGGAGCTGAAAATGTATTTGACTTCAGTCTCGGAAATCCCAATGTTTCTCCTCCTCGGGAATTTACTGAAGCAGTTATCAGAATCATGAAAAAGGACATCCCCTATAAGCATGCTTATATGACTAATAGCGGATATGCGGAAACAAGAGAGTATGTTGCTGATTTTCTGACAAAAGAACAAGGCACCAAACTGGAAAAAGAAAATATTATTATGACCTGCGGAGCCGGAGCTGCTTTGAATCTTCTTTTCCAGGCAATTTTGAATGTAGGTGATAATGTGGTTGTATCTATTCCCAACTTTGTTGTCTACAAAACTTATGTCGAGAATTTCGGCGGCATATTGAAAACTGTAAAATGTCAGGATAATTTTGAACTTGACCTCGATGCAATGGAAGCAGCTATCAATAAAGACACAGCAGCTGTCATCATAAACTCTCCAAACAATCCTTCAGGAGTCATTTACCCGGCATCCCAGATTAAAGCTCTCGGAGCCATGCTAGAAAGAAAGAGCCTTGAATTGAATCGTCAGATTTATCTCGTCAGTGACGAGCCCTATAGACAGATCGTCTTCGATGGAGTTGAAGTGCCTCCTGTTTTGCCGAATTACAAGAATTCTATTCTCGTATCCTCATATTCAAAAAGTCTATCCATACCGGGGGAGAGAATCGGTTGGGCGGCTATTCATCCCGAAGCAGAAGACTCGAACTTGATTGTTGAGGCTATGAATATGTCTACTACAGGTATGGGTTTTACAAACGCTCCAGCACTTATGCAGAGGGTAATTGTAGAGGTGAACGGCATTACTGTTGATCCCGAAATATACAAAAAGAAACGGGATCTTCTGGCTGTTCCGCTCAAAGAGATGGGATATGATTTCATTTTGCCCCATGGGACTTTTTACCTTTTTATCAAAGCCCCCGGTGGCGATGATATGGTATTTGCAGAAATGCTGCAGGAGCAGAATATCCTGTCTGTACCTGGGTCGGGTTTTAATATGCCCGGATATTTCCGGCTTTCATATTGTGTTGAAGATAAGGTAATAAAAGGGTCTATTCCCGGATTTAAAAAAGCAATAGAAAAAATATTTGCAAGAGTATCTTAATTAAAAAATCTATCGGAGAGAGGCTGAATTAACCTTCAGCCTCATTTCCCTTTAGTGCTTTCAGGTAATTGTAGACAGTGAAACGGGAAATACCCAACTCTTCCGCTGTAATCTCCACACCTTTTTTCACACTGAATATTCCTTTTTTGTAGAGTTCAAATATGACAGCTTTGTTCCTTTCTGTCGAAGATAGACCTCTTTGTTTATTGACGATCTGGAGGGCATTATCAATAGAGGAATCTATAAGCTCTCTAGTGGTCTGAGTATAGGCGGCAGTCTTTGTTCCGCTGTATTTATCTGAATCAAACTGCAGAAAATCAGTGAAGAAATCTTTTATGGGCATTGATAGATCCATATTGATGCAGAGAGCCCCTATTATTCTGTCCCGGCTGTTTCTGATCAATGTTGTACATGATTTTAGTTCATTTTTGCTCAGAGATGTATCTTTGAAGAAATTGATAAAGGGCTCATCGGCTTTTGACATGTCTTCAAGTAGTTCGAAGACAAAATCACTCATAGGTTCTCCAACATCTCTACCGCTTACATGGTTGTTTTCAATAGAGATAATAGCTCTATCTTCATGCTCCATTGAGTGTAATACAACTTCGCAGTTATTACCGTAAATAAAAGCTATGCCTTTCATAACAGACTGAACGCCTTTTAAAATAGCATAATCCTCTTCTGTAAATGTATATTCCATATCTTATTTAACCAGTTCTTTCATTTGATAATCGAGAACCTGATGTATAATTTTAAAAAGAGGCTCTCTATGGAAACCATCGAACAGATTATTGAATTTAATAATAAAATTATTTTTGTTGTATCGTGAATTCCCTATGACAGTACCCATTAGTTTACAGTGATTCTCTCTATAACTAATCTGAATACTGTTCAATTCAAATCCTTTCGACAGTATTTTATCATTGGCCAGGGTTACACTCATAGCTGCGGAACTCAGAGCATCTATATTCCCGCTGATAGATTGAGACCCGGCTTTAATTTTAAAATTTACAGGATCATTTCTATCGAAATCCAGTCTGAGGATTTTATTTTTCTCAGGTGGGTTGAAGCGGGAAATGACCTCTAATATATCCGTTTCATAGAGTCTGTTCCGGGAAGATAATATATGATATCCACATTCAATCTTCAATTCATTCTTATAGATATCAATCAGATTCTGATTAGAGTTAAAACTCAATATTCCAATTTTAATATTAGAGAAATGAGAATCTTCACGAATGTTTCTGACATATTCTATCCACTCGTTTTCAGAAAGGACAGAATCAATATTAATAAAAGCCAGACTGTTTTCATTAAAAATTTTTAATGCCTCTTTGAACTCAACATGATTATTCAGGACAAAAGCTTCAGTCTGACTGGAAATAATTTTCTCAGCGATGTCCTCAAAAACCAACTTTTGCGGGAAGAGGAAAAAGGTCTTTAAATTGTCATTTTTCAGCATAAAACATAATATGAAATTAAGCGTGGAATAGTCAATATTTCTATGTATCAAATCTGTTGAAGTATCTTAAAACTTTTATAGCCCTGAGAGTATTCCAACGGCTTGGACTTCCGGTTTTTTCCATTTCGATGTGCGTTGCACCGGGGTGTTTTGACTGTACTGGCCATGTACCGTCTTTTCTTCTTTTCGAAAGGAGAACCTCAATAGCATCATCCATTCTTTTGTCGTATGGGAACGATGCCTTATTCAGGTATTCAAGGGCTCTGAGAATATCGTAATACCATCGACAGGGGTAGGAGAGCATCAACATTTTCCTGCTGATTATTTCACCTGTTTTATCAGATTTGAAAAGCTTGTGTTCAAGTATGAACTCAACGGCTTCCTTTTCTATCTTTTCCAATTCAGCAATTCTATATTTATACCCGGATATTTTATATTCCAGAATACCTTCAAGAACTGATATGGTTGTGTGGAGAGAGCTGTGAGTGGCTCCGCTTCTATTGATACAGCAGTTGAATCCACCATCGGCCATCTGGAGATCTATTATCAGGTCTATAATTGATTTCAAGTCCTCTTCATCAGCCAGAAAATAAGAAGCATAATTGAGAGCCATGCCATTAATGCATAAATCGCTTTCTGCTATAGAACCTGAAGGATTGATTCCGCCATCAGATCCCTTCTCATTGCTCAATATCATTTGAAGTGAAATAGTGATAAGTTCATTAGATGGAGATATTTCAAGATTCTTCAGATCTAACAAAGTATAGTGGGTTGAGGTCCATTTGGGCTGATAGAAGGACAATCCCCAATGACCATTGCTTTCTCTCTTTTCAAGATATGCTTTGCCCCATCCTTCGTTTGCAATTCTATCTCGAAGAGAAAGATCAATATTATTGTAAAGGTATCTTTGAACTTGATATTGAATAGATACATCACCTGAGAGCAACCATCTGTATAACTCTGGTTTCCCGTTCATCTATCAGATTTGAGCTGCTGCAGCAGCGGCTGTTTTTTTAAGAAAGAGATATAGAGCGTCAGTTAGAAATCCGGAAAACTCAATTTTTATATCCATTATTTTATATCCGGGGATTTCCTGAGAGTCATTTTTGGTTGCGATTGTCCCGTCGATAAAAAAGGAATTGTCTTTGGAGAAAACTTCAACCTGGACCCTGTCATTAACCTGATAGCGGTTATCCTGATCGTCTCCAATGGTTTTTATCAATGACATCGTTGCATTTATTAGCAGCAACGTGATAGGTTCTGAACCATTGTCTTTTCGCAGGTGAATAGAATCATCGATATTAGCCAGTTTCAAAGAGTTTCTCTTTACGTCTTTATTTCTGAACTGTTCACTCTTGTACAGGAATTCCAGTGCTTCATTTCTTTTAAAGTAATTAATTAAAATCTCTTTGTAATCATTGGGAATAACTATGTATTCCAAACTTACCATACAGTGATTTGTCTCTGGATTCATAACTTTCAGATTCACGATTTTGCAACGGAGAAATAAGGAAATCGGTTTTTTATACATAGCATTCTGAAATACAAAATGTATGGAATGTGCTTTATTAAAGGATTTTGTAAAGAATTCAATTTCTTTCTTGTCGAGTATCATCAGAATATTGCAGGTTTCCAAACCCATATCATAGGGGATACAGTAAAGGTGAAAATCATTAATTTTCAATACAGACTGGTTTCCGATAATTCCTATTTTTTTTGTAGAATAATTATCAAGCCGTAATAATTTACCTTTGAATTTATCAAAATTTTGATCCAGTATGTACTTATCCAAGTTTTAAACCCCGGTGAAATGCTAATTGTTTTATTGATATATTATAGTGTTATTATTAATTGTAACAGATGATTTCTAACTTAGCATAAAAAAATATTATAGATACTGTAATAGTTCCACTTTTGAAGTTATTAAAAGACATGAGCTTTCATCACAACATCCATAATAGAGCAATATTTCTTATTGGTGCGGGACCTCCACCGATTTTTTTATTTATAGTGATAAAATCCTCTGTCGTCGCGAGAGCTGTTGCCCATCCATCGGGAGAGACTGCGGTGTAAGTGAGATAGTACGTTTTTTCAATTGGTATCCTTACGACTGAAAAGAGGATCATCGAGTTTCTTTTTTTAGAATTTCCGGTCGGGATTTATGATTATTGAAAGTGTAATAGGGTATAGAAATATATCCTTCACGGGATGGTTTTACCATATCAGTAGTGATCAACGGATTATTAATGGATCTTTATATAAGATTGATTTTCATTCTCAAATATTAATAAGTCAATATAGAAAAAGATTGATATAATTATTACTGCAGTTTATGATCACGCTTATATAAAAATATATTGAGGAGATTTATTATATGAAACCTATCAAAGAGATGATTCAGCAGGAATGGTTGCGTCATGAGATAATCGGACGAAATGATATTTTTACAACACCTGTTGGAGAGAGACCACTGGTATATGCTGATTATACTGCCAGCGGCAGAGGTCTTTATTTTATTGAAAATTATCTTCAGAATCTTCTGCGTTATTACGCTAATTCTCATACTGATGATGACTTTACAGGTAAAACAATGACTGATCTTCTACATGAAGCAGAAGAGAGAATCAAGGAAATTGTCAATGCCGGAGAGACTGGGAAAATTATTTTTACAGGTGCTGGAGCGACTGGGGCCATAACCAGACTGCAGCAGATTCTCGGAGTATTCATGACTCCGGCAACAACTTACAGACTGGATACCATAATTGATACATGTTCAATTGATACAGAAAAAAAATCACCTTGCAAAACTTCATTCAGGAATCAGATGTTGAAGCAGAGGCCAATTGTATTTGTCGGTCCTTATGAGCACCACTCCAATGAGATTATGTGGCGTCAAAGCTTATGTGAAGTTATTGAAGTCCCTTTGGACGATAAAGGGGATCTGGATCTCGTGGCATTGGAATCGATGCTTTCAGATCCTCAGTATGATGAAAGAGAAAAAATAGGTTCTTTCTCTGCAGCGTCAAATGTCTCGGGACTCATAACTCCTGTTTATGATGTGGCTAGAATTCTACACCGCCATGGAGCCATCGCCTGTTTTGATTTTGCCGCCTGCGCTCCTTATGTGGAAATTGATATGAATAAAGATAAAGAAGCTTATTTTGATGCAATTTTCTTATCTCCCCACAAATTCCTCGGTGGTCCCGGTGCCTCGGGATTACTTGTCTTTAATGAAAATATATACAAGAAGTCGCTGCCTCCTTCCATTGCCGCCGGTGGGACTGTTGATTTTGTAACTTATGATTCTCAGAAATTTACAGATGATATCGAAACAAGGGAAAAGCCCGGAACTCCTGGAATTCTTCAGGCGATTAAAACATCTTTGGTTTTTCAGTTGAAAGAGAGAATCGGTATAGAGAATATTGAGGCAATTGAGAAATATCTCTTTACTGAATTTTCCAAAAGATTTATGGATGACGACAGAATTACATGTTATGGAACCTCTGATCCTGATAAGAAAGTCAATATAGTTGCATTCAATATAAAACATAAAGACCGGATAATCCATCCACGTCTTTTTACTAGAATTATGAACGACTTTTTTGGAATTCAAACAAGAGCCGGGTGTTCATGTGCCGGTCCTTACGGACACAGACTATTGAGCATCGATCACGATTTATCAAACAAATTTGTTCACCTGGTGGAAAACAGGGAACTCAACGGAATGAAACCGGGGTGGGTCAGATTAAATCTTCATTACAGTTTTTCTGATTCAGAATTCGAATACATCTGTAATACTCTGGATTACCTGATAGAAAAAGCCCATTTGTTTATCCCTTTATATGAATTTGATATTATGACAGGGGAGTGGCAGTACAAAGATTCAGTAGACGATAGGATAACACTTGATTTCGATGATGTCGTGAATGCGCATCCTCCATGGAAACGCTCATCTCCATCTCTCGAGGTTTTCTTTGAAGATAGTGTAAAGGAAGCTGAGAGTATTATTGCCGAAATGAAGCCTGATCAGAAGTTCAAAAAATTTGACGATGAAATTGAAGATGTCATTTTCTTTTATGCTGTTAATGTGAAAGGTTGATTTTAAATACTGTACTGTTTTTGTGAATTTAAGTAATATTTGTATTCATATGGAAAAAAACAGTTTAGTACTTTACAAACACAATCCGGCCATTGTTACTTCCGTCGGGGATAAAATAGAGATCATTCTCCGTGGTGGTAAAACAAAAAAAGTGAGAGATAAAGATATACAACTTCTTCACAAAGGACCTATTTCCGGATTTTCAGCTCTTGTTGATTCAGAGGGTGATATAGAAGAGGGCTGGGAATTGCTTCAGGGGGAAAAGCCCGACTTGGAAGAATTAGCTTCAATAGTTTTCGGCGATTACACACCCGTTACAGCTTGGCAGGCTTATATGTTATTGAATCGTACTGTTTATTTTAAGGGTACTGTCGATGATATTCAGATTTGTTCTCCAGAAGATGTACTAGTTGCAAAAAAAGAAAAACAGATGAAAGCTGAAGAAGAGGCCAATTGGATCTCTTTTATTAATAGATTGAAAAACAATGAACCTTCTCCGGAAGACCGCCCGCAGTTTATCGATCTTGAAAACATGGCTTATAAAAAAAGCAAAGACTCAAAAATACTAAGGGAATTCGGTAAAAGCAGAACCCCGGAGAATGCGCACAAAATGCTTCTCGATCTCGGGATCTGGGATTTCTCGGTAAATCCCTGGCCTGCGAGAATGGATCTTACTGTAAAAAGTTCATCGGTTCCTCTGAAAGCTTTTGATGAGGAAGAGCGAATGGATTTAACCCATCTCGCTTCCTTTGCTATAGATGATGAGGGAAATAAAGATCCTGATGATGCCATCAGTATTGATGGAGACAGAATCTGGATACACATCGCCGACGCTGCGGCATTGGCTCCCTCAGACAGCGAAGCTGATCTGGAGGCTTCGAGAAGAGGAGCGAATCTATATCTGCCGGAAACAACTTCCACAATGCTGCCTCAGGAGGCAACGGACCAGCTCGGCCTTGGATTAAATACGATTTCTCCTGCATTTTCTTTCGGTCTGACTTTTGATGAGCATATGAATGTTGATGATATACAGATCGTTTTGTCAAATGTAAAAGTAACCCGGCTGACATATAAAGAAGCAGATACAATGCTGGACCAGTCTCCATTGAAAGATATTTATGAAATTACATCGCGCTTCAGAAAAAAGAGAGAAGAGAACGGGGCAGTAAATATCAATCTCCCGGAAGTTAAGGTCCGTGTAAAGGATAATGGAATTGTTGATATCAGAGTTCTCCCTGAATTGACCAGCCGGAAACTTGTAACAGATGCCATGTTAATGGCTGGAAACTGTGCAGCAATTTATGCAATCAGGAATAATATTACTGTTCCCTTTGCGACTCAGCCGAAACCTGAATTTGATAAATTGCCCGGATCTGATCGGGCATCCATGTTTGCTTCGAGAAAATTTATGAAAAGAAGCCGAATGTCCATTGTGCCCGAAGGTCATGGAGGTTTGGGATTGGATTTATATGCGCGGGCTACCAGTCCTCTTCGAAGGTATCCCGATTTAATTGTTCTACAGCAACTGAGAAGTTTTATTACAGACGGTAACATCCTTGATGAAGATCAGGTTATTGAAAAGGTAGCGCTTTTTGAATCAGTTTCCGGTTCTGTCGTTTCTGCAGAGAGATCATCTAACATGCATTGGAAGCTAGTCTATCTCCTTCAGAACAAAGACTGGACAGGGGAAGCTCAATATGTAGGCAAGAAAGAGAAACAGGCTGTTTATCTTATTCCTTCACTGGCTATGGAGATACTTATGCCGGTAAAAAAAGACCTGCCCCTCAATGGCATGATCAAAATAGCACCGGAATTTATTGATCTTGCAAATCAGCAGATAATTTTTAAGGAAATTGAGCAGGAGTAATGTTATTATAAGTTTTATGAAAAGATTTTTACCACTTGCAGTGCTTTTATGTTCATTTTCTTTTCTCTATGGACAGTCATTCGACTATTCTCCTTTTTTTACAGTTAGAGTTGTAGATAATGAAGACACAGAATTCCTATTTTCCGATATGCGTTATTTTGATTCTGAAGAAAATCTGAAATATTTCTTCTGGATCAGAAGAGGTACTGAACTTGGTACAGCTACCTATCAGATTGACTTCAAGAAGATTAAATCAATTGTATTTCATGGCGATTACGATGATCCTATACCGGGGTACACGTCTACAAAGATGACTTTGACCAGTGGAGAAGTTTTCGATGTTCTGATAAACAGCAGTGGCAAAATCGGTGGAATCGATGTCGACTTCGGAATTTACGGTGAAATCTATATGAATTACAATATTATAAAATATATTGAATTCATCCACGATGGCGAGTATATGAGCTGCCCTTTCTGCGGAGCTGTATTTTATAATACTGAATATGAAAACTGCCCTTTCGATAAGACAATTCTCACAAAACAGAATCCAGAATAATTTCTTTACTTATTGACTTCTAAACGATATAATTTTATCTATATTTATAGAGAGATTCTTTCAAGATAGACTTATTAGATCTCCTAGCGTTTTGTTGTGCATCAAAAAGCCCTTTTTGAAGGTTCCTCATCAATAATCATTGGAGGATGTATGACAGAATCAAAAATCGAAGTTATCAATATTCTAAAAAGCTACGAAAAGAGAAGAGAAAATCTTCTTCCGATTCTCCAGGAAATCAATCGTCAGCGGAATTATCTATCTGAAGATTCCATGCGGGAGATTGCCAAATACCTGAGCTTGTCTACAGCTGAAGTATATGGTGTCGCCACCTTTTATTCATTTGTAGATACAGAAAGGAAGGGTAGTCATAATATTCGAATCTGCCAGACAATTTCCTGCGATATGAAAGACAAAAACTTGATAATTGATACAATAGAAAAAAAACTGCGTATCAAAATAGGAGAGACAACTCCTGATAATAAGTTCACCTTTCAAACGACTAATTGCATTGGCTGGTGTCATAAATCTCCTGCAATGATAATAGATGATAAAGTTTATACAGAACTGACTCCGACTACAACATCTGCAGCTATTGATGAATGGTTATAAAAGGAGAGTCCAATGAATGCGAAAATGAGTAATATTGAAAATTACCAGAAATTCGTCAATCTGATTTTTCAGGAAAGAGATTATTCTGAAATCCTTTCAAAATCTCTTGGAATGGACAGTGGAAAAATCATTTCGGAAATAGAGAACAGCGGATTGCGCGGTAGAGGGGGAGCAGGTTTTCCCACTGGTATAAAATGGAGAACTGTAGCAAGTAAGAAGGATAAAAAATATATAATATGCAACGCTGATGAAGGAGAACCGGGAACTTTTAAAGACAGAGAAATCCTTCAGAAACGTGCAGAAATGGTTCTGACAGGAATGGCGATTTGCGCTCATGCTATCGATTGTAATGAGGGATATATCTATCTACGGGGAGAGTATAACTATCTTATTCCCAATCTGCAGTTAACGATTGATAATTTTACGAGGAAAGCAAAAGATTCCGGTTTAGATTTTACAATTAAGATCGTTTCTGGAAGTGGTGCCTATATCTGTGGTGAGGAAACTTCCCTCCTTGAATCGATGGAAGGTAAAAGAGGTGAGGCGAGGAATAAACCTCCTTATCCTGCTGATTTCGGTTATCTAGGGAAACCTACAGTTATCAATAATGTTGAGACTTTTGTCTACGCAGCTATTATTCTGGAAAAAGGATCTGATGCTTTCCGGAATCTCGGTACTGGTGACTCACATGGTGCTAAATTATTCTGTGTTTCCGGAGATACTCCGGTTCCCGGTATTTATGAGCTTGAATTGGGAATGAAATTATCAGAGTTTGTTGATCTTTTCGGCGATGGTGATGCCAAGGCCGTTCAAATCGGCGGATCTTCGGGAACTTGTGTTTCCAGAAAGGATTTTGATCGGACGATTATCGGTTTCGAAGGGATACCTACAGGTGGTTCGATGATGATTTTTAATTCCAGCCGTTCCATGTATCATATTCTCAGTAACTATCTCGATTTCTTCGCTGAAGAATCCTGCGGACAATGCACTCCCTGCAGAACCGGCTGTCAGCAATTGCTCAAGGGAATCGAGAAAGTAAAAAAAGGTGAAATGCCTTCTACTTATATCGATGAATTAATCAAACTTTCCAATACTATGGAAATAGCCTCTAAATGCGGTTTGGGTCAGTCAGTATCACATCCTTTCAAGTCAATTGTATCCAACTTCCGTGAAGAAATTGTGTTTTAGGAGCCAATATATGAAGAATATGATATCCATGACTATAGATGGCAAAGTGTTGACTGTTGAAGAGGGAATAACTATACTCCAGGCCGCAGAGCAGATACATATAAAAATTCCGACCCTTTGCAATCATGAAGATCTATGTATTGCCGGAAATTGCCGTGTATGTGTTGTCGAACAGATTGGTTCAAAATTATTAAAGGCTTCTTGCTGTACGCCTGTCAGTGAGGGAATGGCAATCCTGAGTAACAGCCGCAAAGTAAGAGAAGCGAGAAAAGATATTCTGTCTCTTCTACTTTCTGAACATAACGATGACTGTCATCACTGTTCCAAAAATAATAATTGTGAACTTCAGAAGCTTACTTCAGAGTATGATATTGAAGATAGGCACTGGTTAAGCCTCTTAAAAGACTATCCTATTGATATATCCTCTCCTTCTATAGATAAAGACGACCAGAAGTGTATAAAGTGTCAGCGTTGTGTAAGAACCTGTGAACAGTTACAGGAGGTCAATGCCCTGGCTGTAGTCAATAGAGGTGGAGATCTGAGAATTTCCACTTTTCTCGATAAACCTCTACACAATGTACTCTGTACAAACTGCGGCCAATGTGTGAATCGCTGTCCAACGGGGGCTCTTGTAGAAAAAAATTATATCAGAGAAGTTTGGAATGCTCTCGATAATCCGGAAAAACATGTTGTTGTGCAGACCGCTCCGGCAGTGCGTGTCGCCATTGGAGAGATCCTGGGAGAAGAACCGGGTCAAAGTAATACAGGAAAAATGGTTGCCTGCCTGAGAAGGTTAGGTTTCAATGCAGTATTTGATACAAATTTTACAGCAGATCTGACAATCCTCGAAGAGGGGACTGAACTTTTGACTCGACTCAAGAAAATTTTAGTCGATAAGGAAGATGTCAAAGTCCCTATGTTTACATCCTGTTCACCGGGATGGATCAAGTATATCGAACACAATTTTCCCGAAATGCTCGATAATCTGTCAACATGTAAATCTCCACAGCAAATGTTTGGAACACTTGCAAAAACTTACTATGCTCAGAAGAAAGGGGTTGATCCCAAAGATATGATTGTTGTTTCTATCATGCCTTGTACAGCTAAAAAGTTCGAAAATCAGAGACCTGAAATGTATGATAGCGGGTACCAGGATGTCGATTATGTTCTGACCACAAGAGAATTCGGGAAAATGATAGTTCAGGCGGGTATTAATTTTGCTGATATGGAAGAACAGCAGTGTGACAGTCTCCTTGGTACGCATACAGGTGCCGGTGTTATTTTCGGAGCAACGGGAGGCGTTATGGAAGCTGCTCTCAGAACGGCCTATGAAATCGTTACAGGTAGAGAAGTACCCTTTGCTAATCTGAATATAATGCCCGCCAGAGGATTTGATGGAATTAAAGAGGCAACAGTAACTCTTGAAGATTGTAAAAGCGAGTGGGCTTTTCTCAATGGGCAGGATCTCAAAGTTGCTATTGCCCACGGTCTAAAGAATGCCGGAGAACTGGTAAGAAGTATTAACGATGGAAGTTCGTTCTATCATTTTGTAGAAATAATGGCCTGTCCCGGTGGGTGTCTTGGAGGTGGAGGGCAGCCTATTCCGACAACACCGGAGATCCGGAAGAAAAGAGCTGAAGCGATCTATATGGAAGATGAAAATATGCCAATGAGAAAATCTCATGAAAATCCGGAAGTTCTGCATTTGTATGAAGAATTTCTTAAAGAACCGGGTAGCCATAAATCTCATGAGTTGCTTCATACTACTTATAGTGAGAGAAAGCTCTGAGATTTTACGATCTCCCGCTGATATTCTTATAATCTATCAGGGGGAGATCCCTTTATAACTCTCAAATGGTATCATAAAAGTAGAACCAACCCCCGGGTTGCTGTCTACAAATATGTCTGTCTGGTGGAGCCGTGCTATTCTTCGGGCAATGGACAGTCCCAGACCCGATCCATTTTCAAATTTATCAGCCGCTCTGTACGTGCGGTAATACTCATTAAAAATCAAGCGGAGATTTTTTTCTTCGATACCTATGCCTGAATCAGAAATATTGAATATGATTCGCTTTTTAGAATCCAGATCGAGAGTAATTTCTATTTTACTATCATCGGGAGAATAATTGACGGCATTATCGATGAGTATAGTCAGCATTGTTTCAATCTGATCCTTGTTGCATAGGATCTGATCATTTTCCGTACTGCTTGTAAATATAATTGATATATTTCTCTTTTCAAGAATCCCCGACTCATCAGAAATCACTTTTTTAATGATCCCATTCAGTTTTTCGGGAGATTTACTGATATTTTCTTCCACAACGGAATTTAGATTCGCTAACTCAAGCATTCTTCTAATGGAGTTTGTGAGTAATTCACATCGGGATTTTATTTTATTCATAATCGTGAGAACTTTTTCAGATAGGGAATCGCTGTATCCCTCTATCAGTATATCCACATAACTTTGTATTGCAGCAAAAGGTGCTTTCAGTTGATGGGTAGCATTGAGCAGATATTTTGTTTTTTCATTATTGATTGTTTGAAGTTTTTCATTGAGGCCGTGTTGCAAGTCAATCTGTTCTTTTAGTTTATAGTTGACGCGCTCTAATTCATCAGTTCTTTCAATCACTCGTTCAGCAAGTTTTAATTTGTATTCTCTCAATTCATGGGCTACATCCTGTTGGGAATTGAGTAAGTAGAATATTATTTTTGCCATCGATGAACACATAATATTGCACGATAACATTTTTTCATTCTGAAGATGGTTAAAAACCTTTTCTTTACCAGTTACCTCAAAAATCATATCGATTGCAGGATCTTTGAGGATTTTCTCTGATTTCGGATCAAGATGTACTTCAATATCGTGTTTTTTTGCCAGTGCAATTCCCGGAGCATCAGGATTAATATCACTAACGTATTTAATCCTGATGCCGGGGATTTGGATCAAAATGGAGAGTAGAGATGCTCCGGCCTGTCCAGCACCTATAATGGCGATGGTATTCGGTTCAGACATTGATTAGATTGGGATACCCAACATTTCTTTTACAATAGAACGCAATTTCCCCGGTGCTACAGGCTTTTCAATAAACTGATCGACAGGAAGATACATCTCATCTCTGTCTCTGTTGGAGAACGTTCCCGAATACTGTCCTTTTTCATTAACTGCGGAAAGCATGAGGAGAGGAATGTTTTTAGTTTTTTCCTCATGCCTCAATAATCGTGCTATTTTAAAGCCGGCATCATCCTCTTCCGGAAAAATGACATCCAGAATAATTAGATCAGCGTTAAATTCCAAAATATTTTCTACGACATTTTCAGGATTTGTCTGAAACCCGACAGAATGATTGTCAGATTCCAGAACCATAGTTAGAGCATCAATTATGTCTTTGTCATCATCAACAATGTAAATTTTACTCATAATATCCTCCAATTGAATCGCTATACCCAAATTTTAGTTATTCTGATTTTATATATCAATGAAATGATAAGAATTCTTTCAGAATATCTCGAATATCCATAGAGCACTAAATTTATAAACATATAAACTAATACCTTGTAGACATTTATTAGAAATATCATTTGTGATATCGATTGAATGATAGTACAATATGTTAATTCCAATATATCATTACTAATATATTTAAAACGATGAATATTTATCGATAAAAAATGCATTAATTTGATTTTAGGATTACAATTAAGCAAGAATAATTTTAATAAAGGAGTCTGGGTATAGATGAAAACGTACTTTATAAAAAATCAGGATTTCCCTTCATTTATCAATAATGTTATTGAAACTGAAAATCTTGTTGGACCGATTGCAAAGAAGAATAAGTTTGTATTTGATAAACTGGAAAGTTCTGATGATCTTCGACTTGATTATGATGTCACTATACTTCCGCCTAAAAAGTTTTTCTTTCCTCCTGCACAAAAACTGATAAAATTTGACGGCGAGAAGTATCACGACTGCATCGATCCTAAGAAAATGGTTCTCTTCGGGGTTCATTTCTATGATATAAAATCATTGGATATGACGGACTTTCTTTTTTCTGAAGGCAGCACGGATAACAATTATATGGCGAATCGCGAAGCAGCCACAATAATCGGTTCCAGTATTCAGAATGTTTCTGAAAGAGCTTTCTGGGGCTGTATCGGCAGAGAAGTGAAACCAAAAGGACATGATGGATTTCTTACCAGACTCGATAATGGATATGTATTTGAAGTATTTAATTATAAAAGTGAAGCTCTTTTGACTTTTGGTAATTTCAGAGATGCTTCGGAAGAAGAAATTGTAAGTGGGCAAAAGGTCAATGACGATGTCATGCTGAAATGTAAAGCCAGACTTCCTTTTCCTTCTGATAAATTGGCTGAAAAAGTTCGAGCTGAATATAATAATGAAGAATTGTGGGATGAACTGGCAGAAGGCTGTTTTTCCTGTGGTACATGCAATACAGTATGCCCCACCTGTTATTGCTTTGATGTTAAAGATCAATGGAATCTAGATCAGAAGTCAGGTTCCAGAGAACGATACTGGGACGCCTGTCTTACATCAGAATTTGCACAAGTTTCATTGGGCGCAGGTGCTTCCGAAAATTTCAGAAATACCAGAGGAGAGCGTTTTCGCCATAGAATTATGAGAAAAGCAGTTTACCTCAACGACAGACTCGGTGGACCGGCCTGTGTTGGATGTGGACGTTGTTCCACATCATGCACTGCCGATATAGCCGATCCGGCCAGAGTATACAACAAGATTATGGAGCTGGAAAAAGAAGCTGAACTGGTTGCTCAGAAAAGTCAGAATGTCTTTATGCCGAAACAGGCGATGATACTCCGGGCGACACAGACAACTGCTACAGAAAAACATTTTACATTGAAAATGGCAGATGGCAGTTCAGTGCATTTTGAGCCTGGACAGATTCTGGAAGTTTCTCTCTTTGGTTATGGAGAAATTCCAATAGGTTATGCCAGCTCTCCAACAAGAACCAGAACTTTTGATATTGTGGTTCGTTCCGTCGGGCGGGTTTCAAAAGCTCTGAATAAACTTGATGTTGGCGATTCCATGTTTATCAGAGGACCGCTGGGCCACGGTTTTCCACTGGACAAACTAAGAGGTCAGAATGTTCTGATTATTGCCGGTGGTATCGGCTTATGCCCAACTAGAAGTCTGATTCAGTACATTATGGACAGACGTGATGAGTTTGAGGATTTCACATTGTTCTATGGAACGCGTAATCCATCAGAGAGAATGTTTCTTGATGATTTGAAAAGTTGGGATAAATCTCCCGATATAAACTTTTATGAAACTGTCGATACGGCAGACAATTCATGGAAGGGTAATATTGGTGTCATTACAACTCTTTTTCAAAATAATAAATTGACACCCGACACTAGAGTCATTATCTGTGGACCCCCTATAATGTATAAATTTGTACTCAAAGAATTGGACAAGGTGGGTATTAACCATGAAAACATCTATGTGGATCTGGAAAGAAGAATGAAATGCGGTATCGGTAAATGCGGGCACTGTCAGATAAATGACAAATATGTATGCAAAGATGGACCTGTATTCCCATTCTCGGAAATTGAAGATCTTGAGGAGGCATTATAATGGCAAAACCAAAAGTGGGATTTTTTGATTTCTCAAGTTGTGAAGGATGTCAGATTGAATTGACTAATTACGGTGATGCAAATTTTCTAGAGCTTCTCAACCATATCGACATTGTCGAATTCCGTGAAGCCATGTCGGAAAAAGCTGATCATTTGGATATAGCCTGCATCGAGGGGAGTTTCACGAGAGAATCGGAAAGGTCGAGACTGGAAGCTATACGTGAAAGATCTGATGTCATCATTTCATTTGGAGCATGTGCTTCGACAGGAGGGATTAACGCTCTTAAAAATCATCAGTCGGATTTTAAAGAATATGTCTATGGTTCCGACGCCAATGCGCCTCATCTTCAGAGCAATGATAAAGCCCTTCCTATTGATGCGGCGATTAAAGTCGATTTTAAAGTATTGGGCTGCCCGATGGATAAGTATGAATTTCTCAAAATTATTTCATCGCTTCTTCATGGAAAAAATCCCGATATTCCAGATTATCCCGTATGCATAGAATGTAAAAGAAATGAAACCATCTGTAGATTTGAGGACGGTGATCACTGTATCGGAATGGTTGCCAGAGCTGGATGTGGAGCTCCTTGTCCTGCAGACGGTATTCCCTGTGAAGCCTGTCGTGGATTTATCAGTAATCCCAATGAAGAATCGATGGTACAGGTTCTCATTGATCACGGAATGTCTGAAGTAAGAGCTAAATCTAAATCGAGGATGTTTGCCAATACTATGAGGAGTGATGCATAATGAAAAAAAATGTAAATATCAATGTCCATCACCTGACCAGAGTAGAAGGTCACGGTAATATACAAGTCAATGTTAAAGAGGGAACTATAGAAAAATGCACCTGGCAGGTTCCCGAATCTCCCCGGTTTTTTGAAGCGATGATCAGGGGAAGACATTATACTGAGGTTGCCAGAATTACCAGCCGAATATGTGGAATCTGTTCTGTAGGACATACGCTGGCATCAGTTAAAGCAACTGAAGCCGCCTGTGGGATTGAAATTACGGAACAATCAAAAAAACTGAGAACAATTCTCAAGCATGCTGAAAACTTTGATTCCCATGTTCTGCATGTAGGTGTTCTTGTGGCTCCGGACTTGTTGGGAGCTCCCTCGGTTTTTCCTCTGGTGGCCACTCATGGTCCCGTTGTTGCAACGGTTCTCCGCTTGAAAAGACTGGGTCATGAATGGGGTTCTGTTCTCGCTGGTCGTACAACGCATCCGACAACAGTCATTCCCGGTGGTTTTTCCAAGATGCTCACAAAAAAGGAACTTATAACACTGAAAGAGAAAATGCTTGAATCTGTTGAAGATATCGGGACACTTGTGGCAACAGTGGCTTCTTTGGCGGGAAATATTCCTGCATTTGACCGACCTACTGAATACGTCGCTGTATCTTCTGATGATGAATACGGTATGTATGATGGAATGCTTCAGACTATTATGCCCGATGGAACTAAAGAGCGATTTGCTGTAGATGATTATAAAAAAGTAACCAATGAGTATTTATCTCCCAATTCGACAGCAAAATTTGCCCGTCACAATCTGGGAAGTTACGCTGCCGGTGCTTTGGCCAGATACAATAACAACTCTGAACAGCTTCATGGGGAAGCTAAAAAAATTGCCGAGGCTCTGGGAATGGGACCAATGGTTACCAACCCTTATTTGAATTCGGCTGCACAGGTTGTTGAAATTGCACACAGCTTTCACGAATCACTTCGTATAATTGATGAATTGGTGGCTGATCCCAACTATGATCCAAATCAGGAACTGGTTCAACCATCTTATTTCGGAAATGGCTCAAGCGCTGTCGAAGTACCCCGTGGAATTCTATTTCATGAGTATACTTATGACAAAGATGGTATGTGTATCGGAGGAAACTGCATCATTCCGACAAATCAGAATCATGGAAATATCCAAATGGATTTCGATAAGCTTGTACCTGAAATGCTGGAAAATGATAAAACTGAAGAGGAGATGACTTTAGCTCTTGAAATGCTGGTGAGGGCATATGATCCTTGTATTTCCTGTTCTACCCATTATCTGGATGTGAAGTTTGTCTAATAGGGCGGGACTATGAAATATCTGATCGGACTGGGTAATTACCTGATGTTTGACGATAGTGTCGGTATCAGGATAATAGAACATATTGCGGAAAATGAACTTGAAACTGATTTCAAAGCACTGGATGTTTCGGGCAACTCTCTCAATATTTTATCCTATCTCAATCTGGAGACAGAAAAAATAGTCATTGTTGATACGGCTTTAATGGGGGAGGAGGCGGGAAACTGCCGCCTCTTTACACTTGATGAAGTAGACAGTACAAAACCGCAGACAGGTATTACCTCTCATGAAGATGACATGATACAGGTTCTGCGTTTTGCCAGAGAAAATGGCTATCATCTTCCGGATATCGTCTTTATGGGAATAGAGCCTGAATCGGTTAGAATGGATTACGGTATGTCTAAAACGCTGGAAGATCGTTTTCCACATTATGTTGAGACTGCAATTGAAGAACTGAATGTCAGTAGAAGAGAATCAGCAGATTCGAGGTAATTGAGTCGTTTCCAGCATTCCTATTTTTCTTAATCCACCGGAACGGGTTTCCATTAAAAGTTTCCCTTCCGGTATTTTTTCTGTTATTTCACCGATAATTGCCGATTCGGGAAATACCGTGAACAGAGCCTCTACTGCGGCAGGTCTGCAGACTATTGTGTATTTTCCTTCATTGGCAAGAAACAGAGGATCGAGCCCTGTTATATCGCAAACTGCCTGAACTTCCTTATCTACAGGAATATGTTCCTCTTTAAGTACAATCTTACATGAGGAATTGCCGGCTATTTCATTGAGAGCCGAGGCAAGACCTCCTCTTGTCGGATCTTTTACAGTTTTTATATCGTTTGTCAGTTTCAGTAAACGGGAAACTTTTCTGTTGAGAGGTGCGGCATCACTGCTTATCGCTGTTTCAAACTTGAGCATTTTCCTGGCTAGCATAAGAGCGGTCTCATGGTTTCCAATAGATCCCGTCACCGCTACTATGTCGCCGGGTTCTCCATTATAGGTCGATAGATCTACACCATCAGGGATAAATCCTATTCCACAGGTATTGATGTAGATCCCGTCTCCTTTATTTTTTTCAACAACTTTTGTATCACCTGTGACAATTTTTACCCCGGCTTCATTTGCAGTTTCCGCTATGGAGGATATTATTTTTTCCAGTTCTCCGATTGGAAATCCCTCTTCGAGAATAAATGCCAGAGATAGGTAGGCCGCCTCAGCTCCACTGGTCGCCAGATCATTCACTGTACCGCATACGCATAATCTACCGATATCTCCCCCTTCAAAAAAGAGGGGACTGACAACATAACTATCTGTGGTCATTGCCAGTTTTGCAGTACCCCGATTAACTAATCTGGCGCTATCATCGAGAGTTTCCAGAATACCGTTTTTCAGTTTAGAAATGAGAAGATCATGAATCAGACTGTGCATTTGTCTCCCTCCAGATCCATGGGTCATAGTTATCTTTTTACTGCTTTCATTCATCAATCACGATTCTCCTGTTCCGTATTTATACCAGGCAGCGCATGTTCCCTCAGATGACACCATACAGGGACCGACCGGTTCTGTCGGTGTACAGCTTTTTCCAAAGTGTCTGCATTTATCAGGAGAAGTACGTCCAAGTAAGATCTGCCCACAGAGACATCCCTTTGGATCGGGAATATCATCAATGGTGAGTTGAAATCTTTCCATTGCATCGAAATCTATATATTCTTCTCGTATTTTCAATCCGCTTTGGGCAATCGTGCCGATTCCACGCCAAATAGAATCAACAGGTTCGAATACTTCATTAAGGAGATTCATAGCAATTGGATTGCCATTTTCATTAACAACAGATGGGTAGTTATTGATTAGTTTCGAATCGGCAGAATTATGCATTTTTGTAAGCATGTAGATGCTTTCCATAATATTTAAAGCTTCAAAACCTGTAATCACTCCTGGAATATTCAGATCATTAAGAAATCTGAAATATTGCATCCCCGTTACCGCAGAGACATGTCCCGGCAGTATCAGGCCATCAATATTGGAATCTTTATGTGCCAGGATCATCTCCAGGGCTGCGGGAACAGTTTTATGAAGGGACAAAGCAGAAAAATTCTGAATGTCTTTTTTTCTGGCTTCTTTGATAGTTGCTGCTATCAGTGGAGTTGTCGTTTCAAAGCCGACACCGATAAAGACAATTTCTTTGTGAGGATTTTCTTCAGCCAGTATCAGAGATTCCATCGGTGAATACACTATTTGTACATTTTTATAGTTTTCGAGGCGATCTGTTGATGAAGGAACACGAATCATATCACCAAAAGTTGTAATCAGCACATCCTTTTCTCTCGCCAGCGCAAGTGCTGCTTCAATATCTTTCTGAGATGTTACACATACAGGACACCCGGGACCGCTGATCAGATTAATCCCCTTAGGCAGCAGAGAGCGAATCCCATTGGCTGCGATACTCATTGTGTGAGTTCCGCAAACTTCCATAAGATTAATCTCTTTGCCCGGTTCTACGATTATTTTATTTTTAATCAAGGCAATTTTTTCTTTGCTGTTGATCATGCTTCGCTCCGATAGAGTTCATCTATCATCTCAATTCGCTCTTCTGCTTCATCAGTATCTATTTTCTGTATGATAAATCCTGCATGAACGAGAACATAGTCGCCTATTTTCATATCGGGATATAATGAGGTTGAGACTGAAAAACGGACCCCGTTTTTTTCAACGATGGCTTTTTCATCTCCGATTAATTCTTTAATCTGTACAGGTGCGGCTAAACACATTGTTTACTCCTTTATATAAATGCCTGACCCAGGGCTATTCCCCCGTCATTTGGCGGTACTTTTTCATTATAGTAAAATTCATAGTTTTGGTTTATTAAATTCTCCTTCACCAATTTCATGAGCAGGAGATTCTGGAAACATCCTCCGGATAATACAACTCTTGAAGAGTCAAATTTTCCTAAAACAACAATGATGGAATCTGCTACCCACTTGTGGAATTTCCATGCAATAGCAGGTATGCTAATTCTATCTTCCATATCAGTCAGAATTTCAGAGATCAACACATGATAATCTATAATAATCATTTCCCCAGTATTTGAGGTTTTAACAGTATAGCCTTTTTCTGGTGGCTCTGTTATTAATTCAGCTTCTCTCTGAAGCAATATTGCACCTTTTGCCTCATACTCAGCAAACGATGCTAAACCGGTCAGTGCAGCTATACCATCAAAAAGACGGCCTAAAGATGATGTCCTGGGACAATTGATTCCCGAATTTATCAGGCTTCGAATAGAAGTTTCTTTATCCCAGGAGAAAGGGAGAGACCCGGCACGTTCAGTAAGAGATATAGCTATTCTATCTATTTCACTAATAGCTTTTTCACCTCCCGGAAGTTGAAAATAATCTAAATTGCCCAATCTGGTAAATCCCTGATCATCTGCATTGTTTTTAAGAAATTCAAAACCCCAAATGGATCCATCAGTTCCATACCCTGTACCATCACAGATAACTCCGATGATATCAGGCCCTGACAAGTTCTTCTCTGCCATTACACTCAGCATATGGGCATGATGGTGAAAAATTTTTTTTCCTTGTTTACTGTAGTTTTCATAACCGGGATGTGCGTCACATCGGATCTCTTCTGCTTGAATATCAAGTAGATGAGAAAATTCATCTATTTCAGCACTCTGGTATTCAAGATTTCTGTAATCAGTCAGATCACCAATATGCTGAGACAGATAAACTTTTCGCCCCTGCTTTAAGGCAAAGGTGTTCTTGAGATTGGCACCAAGGGATAGTGAAGGATTAGACTCTTTTGAATCAATTATAACAGGATGTGGTACAAATCCTCTTGAACGTCTGAGGAATTGTAGAGAATCATCGTGAAATTGCACAATGGAATCATCACATCTGTGAATAATGTCCCTGTCATGAGTAATAATAAAATCTACTATTCCCGAATCCATGAATCGAGAAACCTCACTATCACATATAGCCAGTGGTTCATCGCTTTTATTAGCACTTGTCATGACCAGAATCGGTATTTCTTTCATTAGAAGATGATGTAAAGGAGTATAGGGAAGCATTATTCCCAGATAATTATTATCCGGTGAAATGTGATTGAGAAGATTGTTCTTCTTTTTTAATAGAACAATCGGTGCAGCATTTGAACTCAGAGAATCAATCTCAAATCTGGAGATGTGACAGTATTTGCGGATCTCTTCGACACTCTGCATCATAAGAGCAAATGATTTGAATGGTCTGTTCTTTACTTTTCTCAAGTGAATTAACGCTCTTTGATGGAATGGATCACAGGCAAAATGAAAACCGCCGAGACCTTTAATAGCTGCAACAGATCCGTTTTTAATAAAATCAACACTATTTGATAACCAGTGTTCTTCAAGTAAAGAGTCTTTGGTATTTAATAGTAGTTTAATACGGGGTCCACATAGGGGACAGGCATTAGGTTGTGCATGAAATCGGCGATCAAGAGGATTGCTGTATTCTTTCTGACAATTGGGACACATTCTGAATTCAGCCATACTGGTGTATTTGCGATCATAAGGCCTGTCTTTAATAATGGTAAATCTCGGGCCGCAATTTGTACAATTGGTAAAAGGATATGAATTCCTGAGATCTTCCTTTCGAAATATATCTTCCCGGCATTGGGGACAAGTCGCAAGATCCGGAGAAATTCCAGCGGATTTGTTCCCATTGGCTTTTTCACTAAAGAGTATCTGAAAACAGTTTTCAAAATTCTCAATCTTTATCTCTTCTGCTTCAAAAGAATCAATAATCGATGCTTTAGGAGGTTTTGATTTCAGTCTGTATATAAAATGACTGATTTCCTCATCCCTTCCCTGAAGTTCAATGGTCACACCCTGTATTGAGTTGAGAATAAAACCTGTCAAATTGCATTCAAGAGCATATTTATAAACAGTCGGGCGGAAACCTACACCTTGAACAATTCCGGTAATTAGTATTTTTATTCTTTTTTCTTTTTTTAATGCTTTTAAATCAGCCATGGATTAGTGGTTATTTTCCATGCCTCTATTCAACCAGTTAATCCAGGGTTTTAATGATTTCTCATCTAGAGCAGATATTCTGAATACTTCAGCACCGGGATTGATATCACGAATTTCATTTTCAACCAAATCGAGATCAATCCGACAAATATCAGCAAGTTCTATCTTATTAATGAGTATTAAATCTGCAGCTTCAAACATATTCAGATATTTTCTGGGTTTATCTTCGCCTTCTGTTACAGAATAGATGAGAACCCTTTTGTGTTCTCCGAGATCGTATTCTGCAGGGCACACGAGGTTTCCCACATTTTCAATGAACAGGAGGTCCAGATTCTCCAGATCGAGGTCTTCAATAGAGTGATGTATCTGTCTGGCATCGAGATGGCAGCCACCTTCAGTATTGATCTGTACAAGAGGGATATTAAAACCCTGAAGCCTTTCAGCATCACGTGATGTATATAAGTCACCTTCAATAACAGCACTGTTTCTCTTGTCGTTAATAAGTTTTAAAGTAGATTCAATCAATGTCGTTTTCCCGGCTCCCGGAGAACTTGTGAGATTTAAGACAAAAACTTCTTTATCATTAAAAATCTTTTTATTGTCGTTTCCTATAGCATTATTTTTGATCATAACATTTTTAAGTATTTTAATTTCCATAGATTATTGAGAACTCCTACTTTAATCAACTTCTATTGAGGATATAAAAAATCCGTGCTCATCACATTGTATGAAAGAAAGCTCCGCTCCCTCTACAATTGTTCCTTTGACCAGTTCTGAAAAATAGAATTCAAAGGAATCCGGTACAACAGTTGGAGGGAAACTCTGGCTGAATTTGATCTGTTTTACAGTTTTTCCCGACAAATCCAAATCTGCATCGACAGTCTCCAGAATGATGTCCAGAACATCTCTTGCTACAGATGCCTCATGCATGAAAATCTCCTTTTTCGCAAACTATAATACCTGAGAAGCGAGGCTTGCAGTTTCGAACAAAAAACTAATTCAAACGAAGTGCGCTTATCTGCAATTATTTTTGAGCTTTCTCCGGGGTTCTTCATTCTGATGATCTGAATATTATAACCCGGAAACTGTTCTAAGTATATTGCTTTTTGTATATATGGCAAATAAGAATGTGAGCCATGAAAAAAAATCCCTGCAGTTTCAATTGCAGGGATTGATGAATTTATCAGAGATTAATAATGAGTGTCGGCGTAATCTACCCATCCGCCGGCTTCTACTAGCGACCGGTCAAAACTTGATATTTCGAAGGGAATCTTCAGTTCCAGATCTCCATTGGAAAAAAGGAAACAGCTTTTGGCAAAGTCTGTTTTCAGATGAGTCTCCCCGCCACTGAAAGTTGTGAAAAGTTTATCTATGTCGGATTTCTTAAGAGGAACAGCCATCATTCCGCAGTTAAACATATTCTGCCTGAATATTCTGGCGAAACTTTCAGCTACGACAATGTTAATATCATTGACTTCTAATGCCCAAGGAGCGTGTTCCCGAGAGGAACCGCAACCGAAGTTTTCTCTGGTCACAACTACTTTTTTATCAGCCAGATCACTTTCCACATTGAATCCATCGAGCTTTAGATCTTCTAAAAGATTGGGTTTCAGTGCTTCCTTTGTGATTTCTGTCAGATACTTTGCAGGAATTATTTCATCAGTATTTATATCATTTCGGTCCAGAAACAGGACTTTTCCATTAAAATCTTTCATTCTAAGTCTCCTATTAAATGTATGCTCTTGGATCGGTAATGTAACCGGTAATTCCAGCTGCAGCAGCAGAAGCAGGGCTCATCAGGTGAACCATTCCGCCTTTTCCCATTCTTCCGTTGAAGTTTCTGTTTGTTGTTGACGCACAAACTTCTCCATCGGCCAATACGCCATTACTCATTCCAAGACAGGCACCGCAGGTAGGGTTGGTAATGCAGAATCCCGCATCCATAAATATTTCAACGATACCTTCTTTCAGTGCTGCTTTATATATTGCCGGAGTAGCCGGAGCCAGAATGCCCCGAACAGATGGATCGAGTTTTTGACCCTTTAATACAACTGCTGCGGCTCTCAGATCTTCAATTCGACCATTGGTACAGCTCCCAATATAAACCTGGTCAACCTTAGTGGATTTTAGTTCTGAAACAGGCTTCACCTGATCCGGTTTAAAACCGAAAGTGGATACCGGAACCAGATCACTTATATCTACAGATAGTGTCTTTGTATATTCTGCATCATTATCTGACTGCCATTTTGAATAATCCTTCAATGCTTCTTCTTTTGATGAGAAATCACCTGAAATAAACGGCCATAGATAATCGACCGTTACCTTATCGGGAGGACATATGCCGCATGTACCACCAGCTTCAATGGCCATATTGCATAAAGTCATTCGTTCTTCCATTGTCAGAGATTCAATTACAGGCCCGGTGAATTCTATAACATTATTTGTAGCACCATTCACTCCCAGAAGGGAAATGACATGAAGGATAATATCTTTTGCATATACACCATTACCTGCTTTCCCTGTCAGAACGACATTGAGAGTGTCGGGAGATTTAAAGGCGCAGACTCCATTGAGTATTCCCACTTCCAGATCAGTCGTGCCGACACCGGCAGCAAAGGCACCAAATGCTCCATGAGTACATGTATGGGAGTCTCCCATAATGATTGTGTACCCCGGTCTTACATATCCCTTTTCCGGAAATAAAGCATGACAGACACCGTTTTCTCCAATATCAAAAAAATCCTTGATATCCTGTTCTCTGGCCCAGTCCCTCATGATCTTCGCCTGTTCTGCAGTTTTTGAATCTTTAGACGGCGTAACATGATCAATGACAGCTTTAATTTTCGTTTTATCGAAAACTCTGTTCTTGCCCCTTTTTTTCAGATCATTTATAGCTATAGGTGTAGTAATCTCATGACAGAAAACGGCATCCAGTTTTATGACTTTGATGTCATCAGACGGATTATCCACCAGATGAGCATCAAATATCTTCTGAGCAATTGTTTTTCCCATTTTTTTCCTCCAATGGTAGCATTAAAGATCGTTCCTCGGTGCAGGCACCTGTGGTACGACTTTGTTCCGAGCAGGGTGTATTCACCGAACCAGGCAAAATTCGCTTTTTAAAATACACGTGGCGGTGTTATAATCCATATAGCGGTCATAACATCTTCACCTTTGTTTCTCAATATATGAGGTATATCTGAACTGAATGACAAACTGTCTCCTTTGTGCAGATCATAAGTCTCAGTACCGTAGAGTAATTCTCCCTTACCATGAAGTATTATTCCAATTTCATTTCCCGGATGGCCGTATTCTATATCACCTTTCTGACCACCAGGCTCGATTTCAATCAACATTGTTTCTACTTCAATAACCTTGGTTTTGTCATCTTTATCTGAGATTTTCGCAAGTTGGAAGTAAGTTACATTATTCAGTTTCAGATTGTTGCGTTCTTCTTTTTTGGTAATTGAGATTTTTCTTTTTTTCTTGTAATCTCTGAAAAGATATTCCGGATCAATATCCAACGCATCAGTTATTGCCATTAATGTGTCGACTGAAGGGGAAACTTTATTCCTTTCTATTTGTGACACAAGACTTTCGCTGACATTGGCTTCAGCACCGACTTCTTTTAGAGTCATTCCTCTTCTTTCCCGTACAAGCCGTATCTTCTCACCAAAGCGATAATTCAGGTTCTTTGACATTACTTAAGCTCCTACAGTATTGTTAAAGTAGTAGCGAAAAAAAGTCAAATATATTTTGAAAGTTTTTTATTATTTTTTGTAACTTTTAATAGATACAGTGTTTTACAAGATATAAGCAGAGGGATAATGACAAATACAATTACTCCTAGATTTAGATTTTTTTTATTTTTGAGGTTTATCGGTTTTTCCTCCTTTTTCCGGTAAGCCTCTTTTTTTTGTCTGAATATCTTCAACGAAATCAGCAAAAATGATTCCCTTCAATGTTTTTTTATTCTAAAATCAATTTATGGAAATCAATGAATTAGTAAAGAAACTCATAGAAGCCCGAGAGGTTTATTATAATAGTGACACACCGGTAATGCCGGATAGTGAATTTGATTCACTTGAAGATATTCTGCGGGAAAAAGATCCCTCTAACAGTTATTTCTCATCAATAGGGATTGCTCCTGCCGATAGGGGACGCTCAGCGAAAATTGAACACAAAATCCCCATGTTATCTATGGGCAAAGCGAAAACCATAAGTCAGATAGAAAAATGGATAAAAAAACTTGCGTTGGCAGATGAGCAGATTTACTGTATACAGCCTAAAATTGATGGTTTATCTGCGACTTGTTCTTATAAAAACGGGAAATTGAATTATGTGGCCTCCCGTGGAGATGGCGCAATTGGTCAGGATATTACCCATATTGCGACATATATGGATGATATCAAAGATACAATTCGTTTTTCTAATGATGATGTAGAGATCCGTGGTGAATTATATCTCCCCAAAGATACAGAATATGAAACTAAGGGAAAACCTTTAAGAAACAATTGTGTCGGTTTAATAAACCGCAAAGAGGGACAAGATGACCTTAAACATGTTCGCTTTGTTTGTTATCAGGTCAGCCCTTCAGTCAGTCAAACTGAATCGGGAAAAATTGAACTTCTTGCAAAAGAGGGTTTCCATACAGTAACATTCAGCCGGGTTTCTTCTCTTGAAGAAATAAATGACTTTTATATCCAGTACATTGACCACAACAGGGATGATTGGCTATATGAAACAGACGGACTGATAATAGCTGTTGATGACAATACTATTCATGATCAGATCGATAACCGATGGGTTGTCGACCATCACCACCATTATGCCATTGCTTTCAAACCTCCTGCAGCTTTTAAGGAGACTGAGCTGAAGGATATAGAATGGCAGGTCAGCCGACAGGGCAATGTTGTTCCCGTTGCTATTTTTAATCCGGTAGTACTCGGCGGAGCTACACTTGAAAGAGCGTCTCTCCACAATTTCAGTTTTGTTGAATCGCTACTTCTTGAAAAAGGTGATGTTCTGGTTATAGAACGCGCCAATGATGTGATTCCCTATGTTCGTTCCAATAAAAGCAATGGCCTCAGGACAGCTGATTCTTTTGTTAGTGATCTCATTCCCCAATGGTGTCCTTCCTGTGGTAAAACCCTGATTAATAGTGGAGTTCACTTAAAATGTACTGAGAAGCAGTGTTCTGAACAACTGATTCAGAAAGTTATTTACTGGGTGAAAGAGGCCGGTATAGAACAGGTCTCAATCGGAACAATCAGATCTTTGTTTAAATCCGGGAAAATCAAAAATATCCGGGATATTTACAATCTGAAGGAAAAGGACTTTGAAAATCTCGAAGGATTTGGTGAAAAGAAAATTACCAATTTTATCAGCCAGGTAAATAAATCAAGGGAATTAAATCCGGTAGAACTGATCAGTCGTCTCGGGATTCCCCTAGTTCAGAAGAAGGCTCTTAAGAAGCTTAATATAAATTCCATAAATGATTTCCTCGAGTTTGAAGATGAGACTTATGTCACCGGTCAAAACATAATTGAATGGAAAAAAAATATTGCTAATACTGAATATCTCAGAGAACTGTTAACAGTCGTCAATTTGAAAGAGATTGAGAACACCTCAACTAAAGGATCAGTTGCCATGACGGGAAAAGGACCTGCAGGGCGGAAAGAACTTGTTTCCAGACTGGAAGAAATGGGATATGAGTTTGCATCTGCAGTTACTGCGGAAACTGACATACTTATATGCGAAGATCCTGCTGGAGGAAGCTCGAAATTAAAAAAAGCAGAGAAACTAGGTGTTCAGCTAATTTCATACCTGGATTTTTTTAACTAGTTTTCAATCACTCTTTTCATCCATTTTCCTGATTTCAACCGGCTCAATGAAAGAATAAATTTAAAAATTTCTTCTAGAGACAGAGCCGCATAAATTACGGGTATAGGAAGATGAAAAACCAGCCCTGTGATAAAAGCAGCAGGCACGGCTATCAGCCAGATTCCTCCGGCTTCCATATATAGACTGAATTTTGTATCTCCTCCGCTTCTCAGTATTCCTACGACCATATGCCAGTTGAAAATTTTGAATGGCAAATAGAATGTCAGTATACGCAAAATAGATGAAACACCTTTTTTTGCTTCGCTGGAAATATTAAACAATTCCGGAAGGAGACCGGCTATAGGGAAGAGAATAATTCCAATGCAGATTCCGAGAACAGGACCAATCAGCCCGTAAGAATGAGCATAATAAGTCGCCTGTTTCTCTTCACCTGCTCCGATTCTGTTTCCGACCATGACTGCACAAGCACTACTAGTTCCGAAGAAAAAGATGAGAAAGAGTTTTATAATCGTATCGGATATGGAATATGAAGCCAGAGCTTCTGTACTGATTCTGGCAAAAACTACATTTATAGTAGTTATTCCGACAGACCAGAATATTTCATTGAGAATTACGGGAAGGGAAGTCTTAAAATATCTACCAGTAAATTTTCTGCTTATTTTGAATAAATCTGTAAATGCAATTGCAGAGGGGTATTTCTTTTTATATACGTAGAGCAGCAGTAGAATGGTTTCCGATGTTCTGGCAATTACCGTTGCAATGGCTGCACCCTCTACACCCAGTGCCGGGAAAGGACCTATTCCGAATATAAGAAAAAAGTTTAAAACCGTATTAATTGTAATCGATACAGCGGCGACAGTTGTAGATAGTTTAACTTTTTCCGTACTTCTCAGGGATGCTGAAAAAGTAAAGGTGATAGATGTGAAGAGATAACTTAAACCTACTATTCTTAGATAGCTGGCACCTATTCTGACAACTTCAGGATCTTTACTGTAAATAGATAAGATGAATTCAGGGAAGAAGACTGCCCCGACAGTAAAGATTAATGCTGACACTCCGGAAATAATCAAGCTGAGAGCCAGTGTTTCTCTGACTCCCTTTATATTTTTGTTACCCCAATACTGACTGGAAAAAACAGAAGCACCACTGCTGATTCCGAATATTAAAAGTACAAGAAGAAAGAAAATCTGGTTGGAAAGAGCTACAGCGGCAATTTCTGTTTCACCCAATTGACCGATCATAAGGGTATCGATCATATTCAATCCTGATTGTATCAGGTTTTGAAGAGCTAAGGGGAGTGCAATTGCCATCATGGATCTGAAAAAATATTTGTCTTTAATTATTTTCTGTATTAATTCTTTTATGTATTTCATAGTTTTTTGTTCAGATGAAGATAGTTCTTTAGTCTTTTGTTGTCAAGGTTCTCATCGATGGGAAAAGTCAGTGAAAAACAACAATAATTATTTATAGATTGCCTTGCCAAAGATTCTGAGAGAATGTATATTACAAGTATTAAATAATAAAGTTAAGGAAGGCTAAGTGAGGGTTTTACTTTCTGAATTAAATATTGGAGACAGAGCTGTTGTACGCGATGTAAAAGCCAAAGGCGAAATAAAGCGGAGACTGCTCGATATGGGGTTATGCCGTGGTGTAGAGTTCAATGTAATAAGAATTGCACCCCTCGGTGATCCGATCGTTATAAAGATTAAGGGATTTGACCTGTCTCTGAGGCTCGAAGAAGCTGCTTCTGTTACAGTTGAGACAAATATAGTAGATGATCAGTTTCCCGGACTGGAAAATGACAAACTATTTTCTCCTGTAGAGGAAAAGACTGTAAGGCAGGAAAAAATCAAAAGTAAAATCATCAATGTTGCTCTATTGGGAAACCCCAACAGTGGAAAAACATCTCTATTTAACTGCATGGCCGGAACACACCAGAAAGTCGGTAATTTTTCCGGCGTTACAGTAGAGAAATATGAAGGTTTTGTTAAATATAAAGATTATAAAATTAATCTCATAGACCTGCCGGGGACCTATTCACTAACAGCTTATTCCCCAGAGGAAGTCGTTGCCAGGAATTATATTATCGAAGAAAAACCAGATGTTGTAATAGATGTCATTGATGGAACAAACCTCGAGAGGAATCTCTATCTGACTACGCAGCTTATGGAATTGGAAGTTGATGCACTCTATGCCATTAATATGTTTGATGAAGTGAAAAAGCAGGATATCAAAATAGATATTCATCAGCTTCAGACTTTGCTGGGTTCCCATGTAGTTACTACATCAGCAGCTAGGAATGAGGGAATCGATTCTCTTCTCGATCATGTCATCAGAGTACATGAGGGCCATATCAATATTGCAAAAAATAAACTCACATATAGCCGGGATATTGAAAATCATATTAATAAAGTAAAATCTATACTGACATCCGATGCATACCTGACTGAAAGATATAATCTTCACTGGCTTGCAGTTAAGTTGCTTGAAAATGATCAGCTGGTTTATGAACAGGTCAAACAGCGCTCTGTCTGGATCAAAGTTGAACGGGCATTAGTCGATGCATTGGAAAGTTTTGAAAAAATTTATCACAGAGATCCCGATATCGTAATTACAGAAGACAGGCATGCATTTATCAGGGGCGCAATAAGGGAAACAGTACAGATCCCCCAAAAAGTCCAGAAGACTCTCACCGACTATATTGATGACATCGTTTTAAACAGGATTCTGGGGCTTCCGATTTTTTTCTGCATTATGTGGCTGATTTTTCAATTCACCTTTACAGTGGGGCAGTATCCTATGGATTGGCTTGATTCCTTTTTCAGTATTTTGGCAGAAGGTGTCTCTTCTGTTCTCGCTGATGGTTTTCTGAAATCACTGATTGTTGACGGAATCATTTCCGGAGTAGGCGGTGTATTGATTTTTGTTCCCAATATCTTATTGCTGTTCATGTGTATTTCGATTTTGGAAGCTACAGGATATATGGCCAGGGCTGCATTTGTAGTAGACAAAGCCATGCATAAAATAGGTCTTCATGGAAAATCATTTATACCTATGATCACAGGTTTCGGATGCTCTGTCCCGGCTATTATGGCTTGTCGGACTTTAAAAAACCGTGCAGATCGAATAGTAACCATGATGATTGTTACATTTATGAGCTGTGGAGCAAGACTACCTGTTTACATACTACTTATAGGCGCTTTCTTCCCCCCCTCTCAGTCGGGGAATGTGTTATTCGGTGTATATATGTTCGGTGTTCTTATTGCTCTTTTATCAGCTTTTGTCCTAAAGAAAGTCGTTTTTAAAGATCAGTCTGAACCTTTTGTAATGGAACTCCCACCATACAGAAGACCCAAAGCGAGTTCCATTTTCCATCAGGTTGGTTTCAAGGCGGGTATGTACATCAAAAAAGCCGGAACAATAATTCTCGCAGCTTCCGTACTGATATGGATTGCAACTAATTATCCCAAGAGTGGTGAAATTACATCGAAATTTGATAAGCAACGAACAGAAATTTCAATGAGTAGTGAATACAGCGACCTGGAAAAAATGGAATTGACTGCAGATGCAGATAGAAATGAAGCCGCTAGGCAAATTGAAAATTCCATCGCCGGAAGATTCGGAAAAATGACGGAACCTCTTATCAAACCGATTGGATTCGACTGGAAAATAGGTATTGGTCTCACTGCGGGACTGGCGGCTAAAGAGATAGTCGTCTCGACAATGAATACGATCTATTCTCTTGAAGATACTGATAGTAGCGGTTCTATGACATCGGGTTTTAAAGAAATTTCAGGTTATACTACTGCAACTGCATTATCTCTGATGATCTTTGTACTTCTCTACGCACCCTGTGTGGCAGCAACTGCAGTATTCCATAGAGAGTCAGGGCGATGGAAATACACAATTCTCATGTTTTCCTATACAATGTCAGTGGCGTGGATCATGTCATTTCTCACATACAGAATAGGTCTACTGGTTTTTTAACATAATTCTTACAAATCTCCCTTTTCTATAACCTATAATAATATATAGAGATCAGGGGGATTATTTTTTATGAAAATTTACGATGAAATCAAATCTATATTAATGGAACTGTATGGTGATCAGCAGGGAATCTTGAGATATGAATATCTCAAACACGGATCTGAGAAGTTTCTGGGAAATAGAGTCTCTCCATCGGTTCCGGAAAATCCATACGAAAACCTCAATGGAAAGATTTTTGCCATTGCATATCCCGATAATATTTATACAGATAGCGAATATACATTAAAGACATTAAGTGATGCATTAGAAAACTATTTTCCATCAGTAAAAGGGATTCATATTCTTCCTGAGAGAACCATGAGCCATAGTGATATCTGGCCACAGGATTTTTTTCGTTATTTCAATACAGATACATCAATTGCCATCATTGAGGCTCTCTCAAACTCTGGTATAATAGATGAAAATAGAGTAATTACATCTCAATATTCTGAAAACATTACTGATTTTATAGAAGGACCTTTCAAAAAAATTGCTGGAAGTGATTTTAATTCCACAAAGAAGAACGTTCTGGATATATTGAATCAGGCATTTAATTCACACTTTAATGACGGGGGATTTTCACAGAAAACAAGAGCTACTGTCGATCCCCGATTCGGTGAAAACAAAGATCTTGAGGCTCTGACTTCCCGTTTTGCAACTATGCTCGATTATGTTGTGAACCACCTTGATGTAGACAATGATTATCTTGAGGAATTTAGAAAAGGAAATAATGACGGAGACGCCTTTGTCATTATATACAGAGATAAATACAAGCAGCTCATTGCTGACCGGATCCTGGAAAAAACATTCAGACCCAGGCCTTTTCCATTATTCACCGGATTGAGAAAATATCCCGTATCCAGTCTCGATGGCGAAAGTATAACGATGAAAGGCTGTGCTGCGGAAATGAACCGCATATTTACAGCGAATGAACTGGAACCCATCGATGAGAGACTGATTCTTTTCCTGTCAATTTATTTTAAGATTGAAAATGATCAGGGATTGAGTTCAGAAGACAAGCGCATATTCTCAGCTTTTGAAAAATTTGCAGCAGAAAAAAAACTCGACACCTCAACATTCTGGTTGAATTCGGATATTCAGGCAAAACAGAAGTTATTCAATCCTAAGGTGATTGATTCAATGGAGACTTTTCTTGAAAAACTGTCCATAGATACAAAATATGCAGATCTTTTCAGAAATGATTGTGACCATATCTTTGGAAGAGAATTTTATGTATACACCACCTTCAGCGAATCCCAGGCAGATGTTAATCCGCTCTCTTTTGATGGTTTCAAGATGATTATTGATGATCTGTTCCATCTTTTATCAAGTGGTTCTCTTGCAATGATGCGAATGGATGCCATCAAATATTTATGGAAAGAGATCGGCTGTAAAAACTTTGATATGGAAGAGGGAAACAAGCTTATCAAAGTCATAAGGCTGCTTATGACGGTTACCTCGCCTGAAACATTGCCCCTCGATGAAATCAACAGTCCCGATCCTGTGGTTTACTCAATGGCAAAAGACGGCGGTTTTGCATATGTCTTCGGTCAGGTAAATGCTGTTCCGGCAGCTTTTAATGTGGGAAAACTGGAACCTCTGGTCAGATTCAATAATACTCTGAATGAATTGTGCCCTAAAAATCTTGTTCGATTTGTTATGCTTTCAACCCACGATGGACGATCTGTTCAGGGGCTGGGGGTACAGAGAAGTGACGGACATGTAACAATTGAACAGTTTTATAACCTGAAGGATTCTGTTGAGGCAAGAGGTGGAAAACCTAAATTCAGGAGTGTCCCCCGTGGAGAAATTATAGGAGACACATTCAGAAAAGTCTTTATTGAAGCGGGATTCGAGTCATCAATGAATAAACTCCATGACCTTTTTGAAGAAGATCCTATTAAGAGTCAGGATTTATTTCGCCTGAAAGATCAGAATCTGGATGAATCGGATTTACTTGAGGAATTGGCCTTCAAACTTGAAGCAGACGTTCGGGAATTGAGTGGTTCCGCAGCAATAGATTATTTTATCCAATGGATTATTTATGGAAAAACGGCCTATGAACTTTGCTGTACATCGAGAAGTTCTTTTACAAAAACAGATAGCGACGGGAACTCTATTACTGAAGAGGAAGAAGCTCAACGACTGGCAGTTGCACAATTATTTGTACTGACTCAGGGGCAGGATGTTCCGGCAATTTATGTAAATGATCTTCTGGGACTGGAAAATGATACACATCAATATGAGATAACAGGAAAACCGAGAGACCTGAACCGCCATAAAAACGAACTAAATGAAATGGAACTTCTCATTAAGAATGATCCATTTACAATAAAGTATACGACTATGCTTAACGGAATATTGAAAATGAGAGCAGAAGATCGGGCTTTTTATCCGGGAAGCAGGAATTTCCAGTTTGCCGCTGCAAATGACTATGTATTCATGAATCACCCATATGACAATGACAATCACTCTATCATTCTGGGAAATATCATAAATAAGGAACAGACCATAGAAATTTCTCTAGAGTCTCTCGACAATTTTCATAATGAAAAAGTAACAGATCAGTTTTCAGGAAAATCATATGAAGCAGTTAATGGTATTTTTTCTATTAAACTGAATCCATTTGGGTTTCTGTGGTTAAAATAGTTATAAAACATCTTATATCAAATAGATTTTATTAGTATTATGTAATTCTTTATAAATGAGAGGAGCTGATTTTGATAAAAGGTGTTTTGTTTGATATGGATGGGGTACTGGTCGATTCTGAATGGTATATCTGTGAAGCCGCTGTGATGATGTTCAAAGAGAAAGGTCTGATTGTAGCAAAAGAGGATTTTCTCCCTTTTGTCGGAGCAGGTGAAAACAGGTATATTGGTGGTGTTGCTGAGAAATATGCTTTTTCGATTGATATAAACGAAACAAAAGCCAGAGTTTATCAGATCTACTATGAACTGATTCAGGGAAAACTTGCACCATTGCCGGGAGTTTTTGAATTTATAAAGCGATGCCGGGATAAAGGGCTGAAACTTGCTCTTGCCACCTCTGCCGATAAAACTAAAATGGATGCCAACTTAAATGAAATCAATCTATCTGAAGATTCCTTTGATGTAAAAATTAATGGTTTGGATATCGAAAGGAAAAAACCGTATCCCGATATATATCTGCTTGCCGCTGAAAAACTGGATCTTGATCCCAGTGAATGCCTTGTAGTTGAAGATGCTGTAAATGGTATTGAAGCCGCTGTTAAAGCAGGTGCCAGAACGCTTGCTCTAACTACCAGTTTTGATGCATCTTTATTTCCCGATGCAGACTGGATAGCTGAAGATTTATCTAAAGCAGGTGAAGAGGTTATAAGCTGGTAACAGTATCTCTCTCGATTATTTTCAATGGCAGATAAATCGTCTGTACTGGATCTTCCGGGGAATTGATTCTCTTCATCAGCAATTCTACGGCTAATTTTCCAGATTCTTCAAGAGATTGGTCTACAGTTGTCAGGTCTAAATATTCAGAAGTATTGGTTCCGTCAAATCCTATTACAGCTAATTGATCGGGAATAAGCACATTCATTCTTTTAGAGGCTTTGATCACTGCGACTGCCAGTAAATCTGTTGTTGCAAAGATAACCTGTGGTTTATCTGTTCTATCAAGCAGATATTCGGCTGATGAAATGGCACAATCGAGCTCATTGGATGTATAATTTATCCGTTCACGTGGAATCATAATTTTTTTCTCTGCTAATCTATTTATAAAACCGGATACACGCAATTCATTAGGGTGTACTTTTATGTTTTTTTCATTTTCAGATAAGACGGCAAAAGTTGAATATCCTTTATTCACTAAATAGTCCGCAACAATTTCACCCCCTTTCAAATTATCGATACACACGCTGGAAAAATCATCCTCTCCGAATTCTACAAATACAACAGGATATTTTTTTTCCCTGATGATCTTCAGCGAGGAATCACTGAATCTATGGCTGAGAATTATAAAACCATCAATTCTATCTTTCAATCCCGGTGATTTAAGGTAAAACTCAATATCGCTATTTTCTTCAATAGTGATGATTACCAATTCAAATGTTGTCCCTTTCAGAGCATCGGAAATACCCCGTAATCTATGTACAAATGAGGGATAAGTGAAATAGGGGGTAATTACACCGATTTTCCCGACATGTTTTTTAGCTCTTTCTCTCGCTTCAGCTTTAGGGGTGAAACCAAGTTCATTCATTGCATTGTAAATTTTATTTTTTGTATTGGAACTGACTTTCTGTGGATTATTTAAAACCCTTGAAACAGTGGCAATTGAAATTCCTGCTTTTTCTGCGACATCATAAATAGTCGCAGTCTCTTTCGCCATGGATAAACCCCTTAAAATATATAAACTCTATTGACATTGGAAGCACTGAGAATTAACATATGAAACAAGTTGTATGAAAGCACTTACATTTAATTTATACTGTAGTTTACAGATTTATTCAACTTGCATTTCACATTAACCGGGGAGAAATTATTATGTGGAATTCAGATAGAATTCTTGAAAGAATAAATAAAACAATAATAAAGCCACACCTTAAAAAAGGGCTGGATTCGCAATTCTCTGCAAGATTCAATTCTGAGTTTTCTCATTTATGGGAATTATACAATGAATTATACGGGCACAATTTCGATTGTCTTTATCAGCTTGAAGAATTAACACAAATGATGATTCGAATGAGGATCAAATGTCCTGATGACTATAAGGTGACCGATCGCTTCCCTAAATCTGGTAATCGTTGGTTTACAGAAAGAAAATCTGTGGGAATGATGTTATATGTTGATCTCTTTAACATCGATATAAACGGGATAAGGGAAAAAATCGGTTATTTTGAAGATCTGGGAGTTAATACTTTGCATCTTATGCCTCTTTTCGAAGCACCGGCAGGAGATAGTGACGGTGGTTATGCTGTCAGTAATTACCAGAAGGTGAGAGCTGATTTAGGAACGATGGAAGAGTTGTCTTCTTTGGCAGAATCACTGAAATCCAGAGGTATATTTCTCATTCTCGATTTTATACTGAATCACACATCAAGTGAGCATGAATGGGCTGAAAAAGCATTAAAAGGTAATACTGAGTATCAGAATTACTATTTTATGTTTGATACAAGAGAAGAAGCAGATACATATGACAGCAATCTGAGAGAAATTTTCCCTACAGTGAGAAAAGGGAGCTTTACATATATCGAAGAATGCGGAAAGTGGGTCTGGACTACTTTCAACAGCTATCAGTGGGATCTGAATTATACTAATCCCGATGTTTTCAGAGCTATGAGTGAGCAGATGTTGTTTTTATTCAACCATGGTACAGATGTATTGAGGCTTGATGCACTTGCTTTTACCTGGAAAGAAAAGGGCACTATTTGTGAGAATCTTCCCAAAGCCCATATTCTGATCAAAGCATTTCGCTCGGTTGCGAAAATAACGGCACCGGGGCTTTCTTTCTTATCAGAGGCAATTGTTCATCCCGATGAAGTTTTGAGTTATATTTCTGAAGATGAATGCGAGCTATCATATAATCCGCTTCTTATGGCAACAGGATGGGAGGCTTTGGCGACAAGAGATACTTCACTCCTTAAAAAGACCTTCTCTCCCCGATTTTCTATTCCTGAAAACTGTAGATGGGTAAATTATATTCGCTGTCATGACGATATAGGATGGACATTCTGCAATGAAGACGCAGCTTCTCTGCAGATTAATGGATATGATCACAGAAGATTCCTAAATGCTTTTTACTCGGGACGTTTTCCGGGATCTTTTGCAAAAGGTGTTCCCTTTCAGGAGAATGTAGAGACTGGAGATGCCCGAATTTCCGGAACTATGGCGTCTTTGGCGGGATTGGAAATAGCTCTGATTGAAAACAACCGAGAAGAAATTGATCTGGCTATAAAAAGAATTAAAATGTTATTTGCTTTTAATCTGTCACTCCCGGGATTGCCTTTGATTTATAGCGGTGATGAATTGGCTATGATCAATGATTATTCTTATATGACAAAAGATGAACATTCAGAAGATTCCCGTTGGGTACATAGAAATCCTTTTCCCTGGGGTAAAGTGAAAGAGTTAAAATCCGACAATAATCCATCGGAGGAAGTGTATTCCTTTCTAAAGCAAATGATCAGATTGAGATCAGAAACTATAGAGATAGAAGGTTCTCTCAAGTTAATCAATATAAGCAGTAATAACCTTTTGGCATTTAAGCTTCAAAAGAAGAAAGAATCACTTATCATTCTGATTAACTTCACTGAGAGGATCACACCAGTCGATATGAATACTCTTAGAATTTATGGAGGATTTTTCCAGTTCAGAGATCTGATCAGTAAAAAGGAATATCATGAGAAACTCAAAATTGATCCCTATCAGGTGCTCTGGTTAAAAGGGGTGTCAACGTGAACAATTCCTGGACAATTGAACAAAGAGATTTTGATTCCATTCATAATCTTAAACATATGGAGAGCCTCTTTACACTGGGGAATGGGTATCTTGGACTTCGAGGAGATCTGTATCAAAAGGATAAGGTCGGACAACGGGGTACTTTCATCAATGGGTTTTATGAGTCCGGTCCAATAAAATATGGAGAAAAGGCATATGGCTATGCAGAGAACTGGCAGACAATAATCCCTTTGCCTGAGGGGAAAGAGATTTATATTGCCATTAATGGAAAAGAAATTCTCACAGAGAAGGGAACCTTTCGGGAACAGAAGAGAATTCAGAATCTGAGAGAATCTTATAATTTATGGACTTTTCTCTGGATTGATGAAGATGGTCTAGCATATAAGGGATCAGTGAAATCAATAGTCCCATTTGATCATCACGGTGCAGCTATTTTTATCTGGAAACTGACATTACCTGATGATAACATGAATATCAATATTAAAAGCAGACTCATTTACGAAAATGCCATTGACCATGAAGTTGATGATCCACGTCTACCAGAACATTTTAATGGTGCTACTTTAACAATTTCTAAAGATCAAATTGATGATGAGCTGAGTTTATTGTCTGTTGAAACATCAGGAAGCGGTTTAGTTATGCATTGTGCAATGGATCACTCTTATGAAGGCTTCAGTTCTGAAGAGCGAAATCTTATTGAGTCTGATAGAGAATTAACTGAAGAATTCACAGGCCGGGCAGATAAAGAGATAATATTCATCAAAACTCTTGTTTATTCTTATGACGAACAAAAAAAGTCTGAAGTAGTAAAAGATAAAGTAAAAGAAGAAATCCTGACAATCAGAGAGAAGGGAATTGAGTCGATACTTGAAAAACAAAAAGAATTTATGAGAAAATTCTGGGATTCTTCTGATGTTGAAATCTCCGGTAATGATGAAGTACAGCTCAGTCTCCGATACAACCTCTTTCAATTACTCCAATCGGTGGGACGTGATGGAAAACGCTCTATAGCAGCTAAAGGACTTAGCGGATCGGGATATGAAGGACATTATTTCTGGGATGCTGAAACTTATGTTCTTCCATTTTTTGTATATACAAATCCAGCTATCGCCAGATCAATGCTCAAATACCGGATTTCAATTTTAGATAAAGCTGAAGCGAGAGCGACTTTACTGGGACATAAGGGTATTCTTTTTCCATGGAGAACCATAAATGGCGAAGAGTCGTCAGCGTACTTTCCTGCAGGGACTGCTCAATATCATATCAATTCTGATATCGCACTGGGTTTATCCAGATATCTGGATATCAGCAGAGATAAATCAATCCTTCAAGAGGGTGGTGCAGAACTTCTGGCAGGAACGGCCCGTTTCTGGTGTGATTTCGGTTCTATGATTGAGGGGAAAGGATTTTGCTTTAACTGTGTAACGGGACCTGATGAATATACAGCTATGGTTGATAATAACTTTTATACGAATATTACGGCAAAAGAGAATTTGAAAGCAGCCGCCAAATGGTGTAAAGAGATTGTAGGTTCAGATGAAATCGAAAACTGGGAGAAGCTGGCTGATGAAATTTATCTACCGGAAAAATCTGCTGGTGTGACACCTCAGGATGATTCTTTTCTAGAGAGAGAACCCTGGGACTTTGCATCAACTGAAAATAGTGATTATCCTTTACTTCTTCATTATCATCCTATGAGCATCTATAGAAAACAGGTCTTGAAGCAGGCCGATGTAGTTATGGCTCAGGCTTTATTCAGAAATATTCTCTCTCCGGAACAGATGAAACGAAATTTTGATTTCTATGAACAATTGACAACAGGAGATTCCTCTTTGAGTGCCTGTGCCCAGGGGATAAACGCTTCATGGCTGGGATACGACGATCTCGCCTGGGAGTATTTTAATGAAACACTTCATACAGATAGAAAGGATCTTCATAAGAATGTATTCCACGGCCTGCATACGGCTTCAATGGGGGGATCATACTTAATATTGATCTATGCTTTTCTCGGATTGGAAAATATTGATGGCACCTTGAAGTTTCGCCCTTCTCTGACTGAGAAGTTAAAAAAACTGAAACTAAAGATTACTGTTGGAAATTCTCAATTGGAAATCAATCTTGATAGGAATAATATTCTCTACAAAGCAAATAATTCCAATATCGAATTTTACCACTGTGATGAGATAATAAAACTAAAGGTTGATGAATCTGCTTCCAGATCTGTGACTAATCCTGAAAAAATTGATTTTTCTCTTTTCAGACCCCGGAAATAGATATTGTTTTTCGCTTTAGAAAAATGGCTTCAATCAACATCGAGAACATGTATGCTACTGCAGCAATTATCGCACCTGATACATCTACCAGATATGGACCCGCCAGAATTATCGTTAATAGAATTATTGAGTTTAACAAAACGGCATTGGCAATAACCGAAGTTTTGTTTTTATAAATAAGTATTCCTCTGTACCATGAGATTAATCCTGTTAATGTTGGAACAATAGAAACAATCAATGTGGGGATCCTGGTCAGTTGCAGTAAATCATTTTCCAGACCTGCTGCATATTTATACCAGAGATTACTCAACGGAGTACCGGCAATAAAAATAAATATTACTGCCAGTACTAATCCCAGATAAGAAGCAAAACGGGACAAGGGTATTATATCACTTACTTTCTTCAATAGAGAAACAGCGACTTCCTGATAGGCCAGAGCCATTGATCTGAAAAGAAACATCAGACTGGTAACAACAGGCCAGATTGCCAGAGATTCCAGGGGGAAGGCCGCTCGTGCAATTCCAAAACTCATAACAGGTCTAACAATAAACGTCATAAAATTTGTCAGTGCGAGAGGATAGTAGAATCTCAGAAGTTTATTCCAGCTCAGGAATTCAGTTTTCTCATCATCAGAGAACTCTTTGACCAGAGGCCGGAGGAATATATAAGATGATACAGCACCGGTAATCACTCCGAATGATAAAGCAATTCCTCCTATTTCAGCCCCGGATATATTCTTAATAAAAAAACCGGAGAACAATACGATAGAAGTCGCTATCAATCTGGTAATCATTGTAAAGGGAATAACCTTTGTTTTTCCGTATCGGATCAGTACACCCTGCCACAACCTTCTATACCCGACAGCAGCTGTCCAGGGAAACATCCATAGAAAGGCTTTATTACTCATTGGGATTATGTCTGCAGGCACTCTGATGACATGCTCCAGAATAAGAGAATAGAGTGGGGTCAGAGCTAGTATCAAATGCAGGGCAGTTAGAGTAAAACCCAGTATATGCATAAATGTCATTAGACGCTTATAGTTCTTTTTACTATCGGCCAGGGCTGTTCCCGCTGCCAGAAGTTGAATGATAGGAGATTCAATTATAAGAGCCAATGCCAAAGTAACACCAAAAGCCGCTAAATTCGCTTTTGCATATGCCAGCCGGGCTATTACGGCATTGATAAGAGGCATTTCTATCCCCATCATTAACCACATAGCTGCTAACGGAACCCATAATAAGAATATTTTTTTGTAATTCAAAGTATCATCATTAATTTCTCTATTCAAAATTGACCTCTTAATAATCAATTAAAGTAATATAAAAATAGAAATATTGTAACACCGGATAATTCAGTTTATCTTTTATATATGGAATCCGGAGAAAAAATCCCTGAAGAATTTTTCAGTGGTATAGATGAGATCTCTATCGATGCCTCGAGTATCATTTATTCATTAAAAGTAGGCATTCTCGGTTATCTATCAGCTGAAGTTTCTCTCATTTCTACAGAAGCTATTATTGAAGAAGTGCAATGGCCACGTTTACCGGTAAAATCTCATAAAATATTTGAAAATGCTGAGATGACTAATGATGAATCTGTAGTTGAACTGGCAAAAATACAAAGTTGTCCGGTTTTATCGGAGGATAAAGAGGTTCTGGAAAACGCCAGAAAGAACGGCTTGCATTATTACAATACCTTAATGATGCTCAATTACCTCCTATTAAAACAGAGGATAACAAAAAAAGAGTATCCCGAATATCTTCAACGTCTGATTGACATTTCACATTACAGTGAAGATATTCTGGAATACGGTACTCTGCTGAATCAATCCATATTAGAATTACTCAATTAAATCATCGAGTTTTATTTTTAGTTTCTTGTAACCAGGAATATAAAATATTATTTTACCAATTAAAAATAGGCATATTGCAATCAATGCGATCAAAGTGAATGGATTGTTTTCCACTATAATTTCTAATGTTTCTACAATTAGTAAAAATACCAATATACCTTGATATATTATGATCATCTTTCCGATTTTCAGATAGGAATCTTTCATTGTAGGTTTAATATTATTTTTTGAAAACATAAGAACAAAAGAAAAAAACCAGGGGAGAATAACATATAGATAAATTACCAGAGAATTTCTGAAAGGGAGAATAATTATCGCAAAGAAAGTAACCGCAATTGAAGCAGTTATTTCCAATGGAAGATTGAAGATTAATTTAAGGAATTTTCTTTGAAAATCAACGACCACATCATGTCCTTCCTCTTCAGCCAGCCTTTTGTAATCCTTATTGGCTTTAGTTGAATAGAATGCAGCGAAAGGTATTGAGAATAATACTGAAGGTATAAAGACATATGCAAGGAATTCAGAGTGACTGAGACTCTTTAAAATTAAAAGAGTAATTATAGAAAAGAATAGTTCTAATAGTAGAATCACAACAATGTAAATTTTTCTGAATTTTTTTGAAAAGTTAATTTCATAAATTATATAACTTTCCGGATAACCTTTGGATTCAAGTCTTTTTCTATTGGCTGTAAGTTTTGATGCAAGAAAACCGACAATAAATGCAATAGCGTTTATACTTAGAAAAGCGCTTGTCAGACTGATGATGTCTACTGAATAATTGTTCATTAAGCAATTCCTCCAAACTGTTTATTTAACTCATTTTTGAAAAGATCTTTTATTTGTTTTTTATTTAATCCAGCTCTTTTCAGTGAAAAGATATCTTTGACAAATAGAGTATTATTTTTTTTGTCTTTTACTGTTTTACTGATATAACTTCCTTTCCTTCCATTACTTTCAACTATCCCTTCAGTTTCCAAATCTCTATATGCTCTTGCAACAGTATTGATGGACACATCTAGCTGAGATGCCAGGGAGCGTATAGAAGGGAGATGATCGCCCCTATTAAGCTCTCCTGATTCGAGCATAAGTTTGATTTGATTGATAATTTGGTTGTAAATGGGTTCTGGAGAACTCAAATTGATAGAAAACATAATTACCTCTGTATTAATACAAAGTAATACATAATATCTTTTGTATCAATACAAAAATTATAAAAAGTTACTTTGAGATATAAAAGGAACAAAGCGGACTGGTATGAGTTTTTTTTCAGTAATGATACCTTTGGATTTATTTACCAATATCATATGCTGGGTACTGTATTGTTTTCCTACTGGTATAATCATTCTTCCAGGATCTTTTAGCTGTTCGATCAGAGGGTTCGGAATTTTGGGAGCTGCAGCAGTTACTATGATTGAATCATAAGGTGCATTCTCTATCCATCCATTATATCCATCACTGCATTTTGTGCAGATATTGTGAAAACCGGCAGTTTTCAAAGTGATTGATGCTTTTAAAGATAATTCTTCAATTGCTTCGATAGTGAAAACCTCAGAGGCTATCGTGGCGAGAATAGCCGTCTGATATCCCGAACCTGTTCCGATCTCAAGTATTTTGTGATCATTTTTGATCTGTAGGATTTCAGTCATATAAGCAACAATATAGGGCTGAGATATGGTCTGCCCATATCCAATTGGTAAAGGGGAATCATCATAAGAATATTCCTTTTCAGTATCCCTGACGAAAATAGACCGGTCAACAGATTTCATGGCATTGATCACAGTAGAATCAGTTATTCCTCTTCGTATTATCTGTGATTCAATCATATTGTTCATCAAAAGTGATATCCCAATCCAAGACCGAAGCTATAGATTTGTGCTGTTGTAGACTGTAAAGTATAAAAATCACCAAATATTTCAGCAGGACCAATATGAATGCCAAGCTTTATTTCAACTTCAGCGAGTGTTAATGCCGAGAAAAATACACCTCCACTCCTCACTTCCAGAGATATTGGTTTGAAAGGATATGTTGTCATTTTTCCGCCCAGTGAAACACCTTGTTTTTCAATAAAACCGGAAAATACTACAGCTTTAATATAAAAGTCGAGGGAAAAGTAATCAAATTGAAAAAAGGCGAGATTAAATCCTCCGGAAAAGTTATGGAAAAGATTCTCGCCATCCCATAGAATCCTATAATCAACCTCGGGCCCGAGATGATTAAAAAATTTACCGGTGAACCTTAGAAGTCCTCCAATATTGTGTAGACTTTCATTGATAGTAACACCGCCGTAAAAGGAAAAGAAATAATCTTTTGTTTTTATTTCAGATGATTCAATTTCCTCATTTGAACGTCTGTCATGACCAATAAAATTAACTCCGTTCAGCATACCAGATTCATTAAAAGGATATGGGGTGTAATAAACTGTCTCATTGTGTATGTACCAGATAAGAAAAGTAAACTCCCAAAGAAAATCCATAAAAGAATTGTCATCATCATCAGAATCATCATCATCAGAATCTTTTGCCTCTTGGTTCTCTTTATCTTCATCTTCATCTGCTTCTTCAGCTTGATTATTCTTTTCTTCCTGTTCTATTTTATCTTTAAAATCTTTAAGATCGTCAGCTTGTAACTCTGATACAAAAGAAAAGAGAAGGAAAATTGGCACTATTATTAAAAAGGTTTTCATCAATACAAATATAATGTATCTAGGTGAAATTCCAAAATATTTTGCATTTCTGGCAATGTAATGCTAAAATAACAAATCTTTTCCTGCTTATGTTATCTAATCATTGAATAAAGAAATTATTAAAAGTGAAAATGTACTCGATGTATATCAAGGAATTTGTGTGAAAGCAGTTCATATTAATCCATTTTTAAAATCTACAATGAATCTTTTTGAAAATATGCTTGGATTTGAGCCCAGTGTAGGGCAGAAATCAGTTGTACAGAATTTCAGCAGTCATCGTTGGGATGTCTCCGGTGTGATCGGTGTAACAGGTGCAGCAGAAGGTGTAATTGCAATAAGAATGACACAAAGTCTTGTAGAACGGCTTATGAGAAAGTCCGGTATCGAATGCGATGATCCAAGCGAAATGCAGGAAATAGCTTGCAGCATGGTTGGAGAGATGGCAAATGTAATTGCCGGAAACGCTCTTGGAGAGATCTCTCAGTTCGATATGGATATAACAGTTCCAATTGTTGTACAGGGGACAAATCACTCAATATCATGGCCCAGCCGAAGTCCCGTTCTTTCAATTCCCTTTACTAGTTCTCAAGGTCCTTTTGAGGTCAATGTCAGTTTGAAAGAGAATACTTTATTCGGTATGAATGGGGACAGCATTGTTTGACTGAGTATTAATTATTGTTAGTGTTAGACAGATTCGCCCTTTGGTCGGAAACATCCTGTTTCCTCGCTCCGGGCCGATAACTTCGCTGTCGGCTCCATCCATGGAGCCTGATCCTCGCACTTACCATATGTTCGATGCTGCTAGTATCGCATCTCATGTTTCGAATCCTCTGCTTTTTTATAAATAGAAAAAGTCCATTTTGCAATGAACTTTAATTTTTATACGTCCTAAAGGATTCGTTGCCGCCTCCATTCGCTTTCTTCCTCGCACTTGCTCGGCGCTCATTTCGTTTCGAATCCTCTGCTTGGTTATAAATAGAAAAAGTCCATTTTGCAATGAACTTTAATTTTTTTACGTCCTAAAGGATTCGAACCTTTGACCCTCGCCTTAGAAGGGCGATGCTCTATCCAGCTGAGCTAAGGACGCAAG
>Ga0070728_10000355_pt1 | contig 96230 bp, 74 predicted proteins | sample tdDd471_FD_66723 | JGI IMG/M metagenome (GOLD analysis project Ga0070728, IMG submission 66723) | Marine sediment microbial communities from the Atlantic coast under amendment with organic carbon and nitrate - tdDd47.1 | ecosystem: Environmental > Aquatic > Marine > Coastal > Sediment | place... | reverse complement strand
GTTGATATATCAAACCGATAATAATCCGGGATTTTATTACTTCAATGGTGTCGGGTGGATGAAATTAATGACAGGTATCGAGTCATATAGCCAGGCAGAAATTGATGCCATGACTCCCTATGATGGACTTACCTTACATAATGCTACTACCAATTGCATAAATTATTATTTTCGCTCTAACTGGTTTGAATCCTGTGGTATTTGTACCCCAATGCCCACGCAGGCTGAAGCAGGCGATGACCAGACTTTTAACGACTATACGCTTTTTACATCCCTTGAAGCCAACACTCCTGAAGTTGGTGACGGAGTTTGGACCATTTTAAGCGGGCAGGGAGGTGCTTTTGATGACTCCACAAGTCCCACCACTCTTTTTTCAGGGCAAATCAATGAATCCTACAATTTGCAATGGGCTATTTCAACTGATTGTGAAACCTCATATGATGAGGTGAATATAACTTTTACACTGGAAATTGGCGCCGAATACGAGGGAGGTATCGTAGCCTACATTTTGCAGCCCGGTGATCCAGGATATGTTGAAGATGAGTTACATGGCTTTATAGCTTCACCAAATGACATTGGTTGGGCCTCCTGGGGATGTTTTGAAACCTCCCTTGGGGGGACTTCTACAGCCCTGGGTAGTGGTGCAACAAATACATCAAGAATTGTAATCCGGTGTACTACGGCGGGTATTGCGGCCTATGTATGTGATGGGCTTGAGCTAAATGGATTTACCGACTGGTTCCTGCCCAGTAAGGATGAACTGAATAAACTGTATTTGAACAGAATTTTAATTGGAGGCTTTATGGATCTTGACTATTGGAGTTCTTCGGAAAGAGATGACTGGGGTTCCTGGATGCAGGATTTTGAACTTGGGACGCAAACAGATGATGACAGACGCCATACTAAAAGGATTCGTGCGATCCGGGAATTTTAAATATCTATTCATCCAAAAAATACATTTTCATCTTTCCCTTGCCCTTAATTTCCATTGGTTCGCGTGGTGTAAAACTGAATCGATCTTTAATCAGTAACCAGGTAGTTTCGGAAACATTGATACGCATGGGTTCCGAATTGCTTTCCATGCGTGAGGTTGTATTTATGGTATCGCCAAAAACATCATAAATGTATTTCCGTATTCCCACAACTCCACCAACAACTTTCCCTGAGTGAAGGCCAATCCTGATCTTCCAGCTGATCTCCGATTGCTTGTTCCGCTCCTCAAGATATTCCCTGATCTCAAGTGCAGCTTTTGCCATCAGGTTAGCATGATTTTCATGTTTGTCGGGCATGCCGCAAACAGCGAGGTAAGCATCGCCAATGGTTTTGATGCGCTCGCATTGGTTTCGTTCCATGATATCATCAAAAGCTGTAAATATTTCGTTTAACTCGCCAATAAGTATCGCTGGTTCCAGGCTAGTAGAAATATTTGTGAATCCTACAATATCGGAAAAATATACCGTAACATTTTCGAAGCTTTCGGGTTCGGTGCGGCCATTTTCTTTGAGGTCGTTTACTACTTTCAGGGGCAGGGTATTTAATAGCAATTCTTCGGTTTTCTCTTTTTCTTTTTCCAATTCATGGGTCCGCTGTTTAACAAGAACCTCCAGTTTTTCCTTTTGTCCTGCCAAAATTTTCTGCTTCTCTTTTTCCTGTTCAATAGTTTTCGCCGATAGCACTTTTACATTTTCAAGTTGAGTCTTAAGGTTTTTGTTGGTCCTGGCAAAATCCAGGGCAAGATAAACCGACATAGAAAGTGGTATGCTTATCACTGCCAGCAGGAGTAGTAACGAAATAATAATTGCATAAAAACTGGAGCCTTGAATAACATGGTTTCCTTTCCAGATTGCAATTATTATTAACAAGGTAAGGAAGAGGATAAAAAATAAAATGCCGGTCCCAATAATCCATGCTCCACTTATTCCTTTAATCATCGCCCTGATAATAACCCGGAATATCTCGAAAAATATCAAAAACATAAATAAGCCTAATGCATATAAAATCCATGAAACATCCAGGTAATTCAATATTGATATTACAACACCCATGGCAATTATCACCCAAAAGATTACAGGAAATTTTTCATAAAAGAGGCTATAAACCAACGCCATTAAAAGGACGAATATCATAGGTACTATGAGTTCAACATAATATTCGAATGCTAGTGAAAATCCGGGTCGAAAAATAAATGCAATTTCGAGGTAAGATGAGAAAATTACCAGCGCGAGCCCAAGTGCGAAAACACTGTAGTACAAATTGGATTTGTTATCCGGGAAGAACAGAAAAAGTAACAAATGTAATCCCCCCAATACAAAAAATATTATGAACAATGATATCACGATGTTACCGCCAAGAGCTATTCCGATGAGTGATGTAGTGGCTGTTGCCAGATCAGTAATCCTTAACGTGAAACCAGCTTCCTCCCTCCTGAATTTTTTATAGGCTTTATATGCATCTTCATTTACATACCGCACAGCTATTACCTGATGTTCCTGATTGTTAAAATGTATGGGTATTGGCAGGTTTGCCGGGTCACGATATCTTTTTTCCATATCATTAATCCCAAGTCTCCCGCTGCGTTTCAACCTAATTCCGTTGTGGTATATCTCAGAAGCCCCTTTATGGTTCATCAAAAGTATATGTGTTTTATCCATCAGGCCCGAATCAATAGATAAATGAAGCCTGAACCAGCCTTTACCAGGAAAAACACTATCGGAAACCGAACTCATATTTAAAGTCGTGCTTAGTGTATCCCATTTCTGGTCAGGGAAATCAGTGGCAGCCCATGTTGTGTCATCACCCGCTTGGTATTTCCATGGAATATCAAATGTAATGATGGTATCAGTGAGATTGGTGAGCCGATAAGTATTTTCATCTTGTGAATAACAAATTGGCAGTTGGGAGAAAAATAGAAAGATCAACAGGATGATTGGCCTGGTTTTGTTTTGGAGGTAGATTTGGTTTTGTCTATTGTTCATTCTGACCGGAATTGATTTATTAAATATTTGAAGTAAGTAGCGGAGTGTTGGTAGTTATTGGTGATATTTTAGAGTTAAAGGAAAAACTAATCGTTAAAGATAAATGTGATGTTGCCTTTTCCTGTTTCCAATAAAAAATTCTCCTTTGAATAAAGATGGGCAATAGAGTCAATGTTTTCTAAAAGGATGTTAATCAACTGTTGATTTGAAATGTTTCCAAGGTTAATTTTTATGAGTTTCTTAGGTGTTTTATGGATGAAAAAACTGTCACGGAAATCCGAATCTTTTGTGATTACAATAAAATCGTCCGAGTCTGCATATTTAGATATTGCAGTATCCTTCGTATTCCATTTGTCAAGAATCTCATTCACATGAATTGTCTCGAATCCAGCTGAGATTAAATGTTTAGTAATTATATATGAAATATGCACATCGCAAAGAAATTTCATTATGCTACTTCCTTAATCGACTGGCCGGATAAATAAAGTTTTGCAAAATTTAAACTTGCAAGGATATCTTCTTTTTCCAATTCTTCATGATCCTCGAGAATTTGCTCTATTGTCATTTCCGAGCCAAGCATATCAAGAATCACTTCTACCGGCCATCTCATTCCACGAATGCAGGGCTTACCATGACAGATTTCAGGATCAATTGTAATTCTGTTGATTAAATTATTCATGTAGCTAATTTTTATCAAAAATAATATTTTTATCGATATCGTTTCCTCATAAAACCTGGGCAATAAACAAGCAGAATGCTGACTTTCCATATGTCAATCACCAAAAATAAAAAAGCCCGGCATCATTCAATACCAGGCTTCTCAACTATTTTATATTGTTTATTGCAGTATCAATTTCTTGATAAAAACATCTGTATCAGTTTTAACTTTTACAAAATATACGCCCTGGCTCAATCCATTTAAATCAATGTTTCCAAAGCCCGGCAGATTTTGTGTGAGTACCGTTTTCCCATCGATGTTTACTATTTCAACTGTTGCCAACTTATCAGTATTCAGCTGAATGCTAACATTTGTTTTTGCAGGATTCGGGTAAATAGATAATTGATCATCATCAGCAAGGATGTCACCAATACCCACAGGTATCGGCACTTCGATGTCGTCAATGTAAAGGTTATTGCCAAAACGGTTAACTCCTTCAAACATAAACATTACATCGGGTTGTAATGCAAAAGCAGTAAGGTCAATCGAAACACATTCTGCACCATAGCCCTGTCCACACCAGTCTTCAAGGGATGCAGGGTTGAAAAAGGATACAATGCCCGGAGAGGTTGCAAATACTCCGGTTCCATCGGGGCCATTTGCATAAATTCGTTGCCAGTTCTCGCCGCAATCAGCCGAAGCATAAACTATTAAAGAGTCAGTCTGTGAAAATCGCTGTGCATAGGCATACATAAAATTGAGTTCCGGCTCGGTCAGTTCTGATAAATTAACTGGAGGGCTAACCAGTTGATCGCGTGCATTCATGCTATAATAATTATAAAAGTTCATCATTGCAGCATATTGCCCACTTGCAGTATAGTTTGGTTCCGTAATTTCCCAGGTTTTATCATCATCTTCGTTGATAACCTTCCAACTGTTTGAAGCAATGACACCCGACTCAAAATCTTCGATAAACGGGGTGGCAAAACCACCGGCATGAATATAATTTTCTTTCGTAAAGCTGTTATTACCTGCAGGATTGTTTACTGTTAACATTACCGTATAAACTCCAGACTCAAGAAATTCAACTTCGGGATTCATTGATGCTGCTCCCGTACCATTCACGAAATCGACAGTATTAGGACTGAAACTCCACAGCCAATCACTTGCACAATATTTGGTTTGATCTTCGAATGTCACACTTTGTGTTGTACAGATCACCGAATCGCTGGCTATAAAATTGGGTTCAGGCAATAAACCTTCCTCAACTGAAATCATATTTTCATACTGCAATGTGTCGGAGCCAAAGTCATTGTTTACGATCAGTTCAACATCAAATATACCCGCTGTTTCATAAGTTACTTCGGGAAACTCTTCAATGCTTGTAGGTGGAGTTCCTCCTTCGAATGACCATACGAATTCGTTATCACATCCTGATGAGGTATTAAGAAACTCAATCGTGCAGTTGGTAGGTACCATGTTTTCGCTAACCTCAAAAGCGGCTGTAGGAGCAGTAAGCAATACATCAGATTCCCATAGGCCACGGCCATAGGTTCCGGCCCTTATTTTATTTATCGTGTAGTTAATTTCCAGTTCATTAACAATAACATTTGGCATTCCATCGAAATATGGAATCCATTCTTCCATGGCTTTATCTCTGAAGTAAATCCCTACATCCATTCCAACATAAAGTCCATTGTCGGGGCTATTGTAAAAAGTAACACAGTTAGCAGGAATGTTAGGCAGGTTATCCGAAATATTCTCCCAATTGCCGCCAGCATCGTGCGAAATGTAAACTTTTAATCCATCGTCATATCCCGACAAGCTAACACAAACTATTTCGGGATCGGAAGGATGTACAGCAATGTAGGTAATGTATTTATTGGGTAAACCGTTTGAAATATTATTCCATGCCGATCCACCGTCTTTGGTACGGTAAATAGTCCCTGATTTAGAGGCATAAATGTAATCCGGATCAGATTCTCCGATGGCCAGACCATTAATGTTTCCACCGCTTAAGCTCGAAATGGTGCTCCAACTGTTCATCCCATTGGTGGTTTTTCTTACCTGGTTTCCACCCATAAACAAGGTGTTCGATTCGGTGGGATGTTGCACAAAAGGTGTAATCCATGCTCCTCCGCCGGGTTGCGAAATATTTACATTACCAAAGTTTCCACCATTATTGGATTTATAGAAGTTACCATTTTGTGAAGTTCCATAAACGATGTCAGGGTCACTCCAGTCAACAACGCATTCCATGCCATCGGCGCCCAGCCACTCATGCCAGAAGGAAGTACTGAGTACACTGGTGCCATTGTCCTGAGATCCACCAAGGATTTTATAAGGACTAGATTGTGAACCCCCAATACGGTAAAACTGACGGATTCCGATACCTTCGGTCAGGTTGATCCAATCGTTTCCACTATTGGTTGATTTCGAAATCAGGCCATCACTACCAACATAAAGTGTTCCACCATAAAAAACCATTTCGTGAATATCACAGTGTGTATAACCAATGCTGTTTCCATGTGTCCAGTCGGATGTCAGCGACCAGCTTTGTCCGCCATTATATGATCTGTGGGTATTAAATTCTCCGGCATGAACCTCTTCGGCATTGGTATGTGATGCCGCAAATGAAAGGTCGTACCAGTCCTGGTTGCCAGGTACCGGGCTGTTCGATTTTTTGGTAAATGATTGACCACTGTCTTCGGAGCGATATACGCCATCACGCGAACTTAAAAAGTAGAGATACTCCGGGTTGGCCTCGGTTACAGCAATTTGCACGCGGTAGCTTGTCGGCAGCGTGGCTGGAGTTTGGGTAAAGTTTTCTCCGCCATCTGTAGAGATGTAAAGTTTTTTGGTGTTGGCATAAATCACATCCGGGTTGCCGGGTTTGAATTCCATGTCATCGATGTCACCCGTTTGTGTACGGTTCCAGGTGTCGCCTCCATCTACAGTTTTCATGAAACCATAAGTAGTGGCTGCAAAAAGTGTATTTGGATCAGTAGGATGAATGAGGAGTTTAGCAATGGTCCTGTTTTGATAAATAGTCCAGTCAATACCTGTAGGTTCCCAGTTTTGACCACCATCGTATGATTTTAAAATGCCTATGCTATAAGTATCGCTGGCGTCTTTATCACCTGTTCCAATATAAATAATATCAGGGTTGGTATAGTCGATGGCAATGGCTGAAACACCTATTACCGGCAGGTTATCAGTCAGGCAAATCCAATTTTCACCTTCATCCGTTGTTTTCCATAATCCTCCCGAAGGAGCGCCAATATAAATTGTTTGGGGATCATCGGGTGCTAGAGCAATAACATTGATCCTACCAATGCCCGGGCTCCAGTGGCCGGTATTGTTTAACGATGTCTTTGGACCAAGTTCTTCCCATAAGTTGCGGGTTGTTTCGGGAGATGATGGGGTATTCCTGTTGAAATCCATCATTTCGTTCCAGAGTTGATCATGGGCAAATCTTTCTCCGGTAGGATAAACGCGTGGCTCCATAAATGCGGCCCACCTGAGGAATTGTTTATGGCCGGTACCTTTTCCTGATTCCCTGTTTTCAAAATAAATTTCGAATGCTTCCCGGGTTTCATAGAAATTTACAGTTGGGTCCTGCATCATTTCAGTCCAATAGGGATGCGATGCAAAGTCTTCGTGTGTAAGGTTTTGGAAGTTTGTGTTTTGAGCGGAGAGGTAAAAAGCAGAGACTACCACTGAGAGTAGCAACGAGATAAGTTTTTTCATGATTTTGAGTTTGCAATTAGTGGCGCAAAAGTACTATAAAATGGAAACGAAAAATTTAGAATAGATATGAATAAGGAAGCAAGGGGGTAATGATTAATTGGTTAAATGTGATAATGCTGGAATATTGCAATGCGCTTATGATGATCGTTTTTACAAGGGAGGGAATACAAGAATGGATGAATGCTTGAATCTTTGAATGTCAGTATGCTACATACGTCACTCAGAATCTTGCACAAGGTTTTCCTTATTTCAAGGGCCAGGCTGGGATGGTGTTCCCACGGTGGTTTGCCTATTCCTCACCATCTGAGGCGAGTTTTTTTTCGAGTTTGGCCAGATAATATAAAACTATACGATATGTGATGAATATTAAAATCGGCCAGGTTATCAGGTGAATTATTTCTCTCCAGTACATATTTGTGTGTTTTTAGATTTCTATTTTCTACAATTAAACATTGATGTTAAAACGTTGTGAAGATTAAATGAGGGTTGACAACACGCCAGGGAGAGAAACCACTCCATTTTTCCAATACTCCAACACTCCATTCTCTCACTTCTAATACGTATGTGATTCTTCTTCCATTTCCTTCGCATTAATTTTTTTTCTGCTTATCGCTCTCCAGGCATAGATGATGTATGCCAGTACAAAAGGTACCATCAACGAAACATAACTCATTGTAGTGAGCGTGAATTTACTTGATGAACTATTCATAATAGTCAGTGAACTTTGCAGATCAAAGGTTGATGGATAATAAGCTGTATTTTTCAATCCGGCCACCAATAGTACTGAAAATATGGTAAGCACCGTACCAATACCAGCCGACCAGATACCCTTTTTACATTTTCCTGTGATCGTACCAACAATCGACCATAATACCATAATTACTCCAAGCAGGAATAGTATCGATACAATGGGCATTTGCAGGAAATTATGAAGGTATTTGTAGGATTCCATTTTTATTTTCCATGCCAGGGGATTTACTCCTTCCTGTGGAATAACCGTAAAGCCTTGCTTTGTGAGGAGCAATCCAACAAACAAAAGAAAGAATACAACAAAGGGTATTGAATTGATCAGCAAATGCTTCTTCGACCTGGTAAAAATGTTGTTATCATCAATATCGTTCATAAAATACAGTAAAGCCAAAACCCTGGCAAGGAAAAAAATTGCGAATCCAAGCGACAGGTTTTGGATGTTAAGGGCAGCTTCTAATCCATGCGCCGGTCCTTCCCATGCCGAAATGGTTGTTGATCCAGAGCCAAAAATGTTGGTCAGGTTCATCTTATTCATCGAAAATTCCGACCCTGTAAAAAAAGTTGAAACGGCTACTCCCACCAATATGGTCCCCAGCGCTCCATTAATAATTAAAAATGTTTCGTAAGTGCGCTGCCCAAGAAAATTACCTGGTTTGGTGCGAAATTCATAGGCCACAGCCTGGATGACAAAGGCAAACAGGATCAACATCCATACCCAGTAAGCGCCGCCAAAACTGGTAGAATAAAACAGTGGGAAGGATGCAAAGAATGCACCGCCAAATGTTACGAGGGTAGTAAATGTGAATTCCCATTTTCGGCCCAGTGAGTTTACAAGCATCTTTCGTTCAGATTCATTTTTGCCAAGTGTGAATATCAGAGTTTGACCACCCTGAACAAAAAACAGGAAAACCAGTAAACTGGCAAGGAGTGAAATGATCATCCACCAGTATTGTTGTAAAGCTAAAAGTGATAGAGATTCAAACATGATTAATGTCCCCCTGATATTCCTTTTTTAATTTGAGTAAGCATAATTTTAATTTCAGCAATCAATAGTGCCGTAAAAGTTACAGCAAACAGCCAGAAAGTAATTTGCACGCTGCCAGCATCAATTTTAGAAACAGCAGCAAGCGTTGGCATCAAATCCTGGATAACCCAGGGCTGACGACCCAGTTCTGCCAAAACCCATCCGGACTGGCTAGCGATATAAACCAGGGGAATAGTCCAGATGCTCACGTAGAGTAACCATTTCATTTTGTGCAGGCGATTTTTTAGGACAAAGATGAGCATCAAAATAAACAAAACCATAAAATGCCCCGCCAGTATTACCATTAGGTGAAAACTGTAAAACGAAAATGGGATGCTGGGTATCAGTTCGGCTATGGTATTTTCGTTGTAATATCCATAACCAAAATATTTAAAAGTACTCTCCATCCATTCTTCGCTATCGAATTTGGCCTTGAAGTGTGCTATCGTTTCTTCATCACCTTTATTCATCGCTTCCTTGTACCCTCTTAAAGTTGCAATTGCCTCCTTTCCAAGGTCAATTTTCTCGTAATACGAAAGTTCCTGAAGTCCCGTTTCAGGATTCGTGTATCCATTAACAAGGTCTTTTACTCCGGGGATATATGCGTTTGGGTCAAGAAAAGCCAATAGTGAAAGTGCGTTGGGGATTTCAATTTTAAATGCAAACTCTCTCTCCTGGTAGTTTCCATCGGCCTGAACAGTTGAAGGTTTTTGCATGAAACCAATTGCTACGAGAGGAACATTGGCATGCCCGTCCCAAAGCGCTTCCATGGCAGCAAATTTCATGGGTTGTACCCGGGCTACCTGTCGGGCAGACTCATCACCGGACCAAAAAAGGAAAAGTGATGTGGTAACTCCAAAAATACTGGCAACCAAAATACTTTTCTTTGCAAAAATCATATCACGTTTTTTGAGCAGAAACCATGAAGCAATTCCAATGACAAATACTGCAGCCAATACATATCCTGAGGCGATGGTGTGCAAAAATTTATTGATGGCAGTTGGGGAGAAAAGCACTGCCCAGAAATCAACCATTTCATTTCTTGCCGTATCGGGATTAAAAACCATTCCTACAGGGTCCTGCATCCAGGCATTGGCGACAAGAATCCAGAGTGCCGATAAGTTAGCTCCAATGGCAACAAGCCATGTTGAAACTAGATGGAATCTTTTACTCACTTTATCCCACCCAAAAAACATTACTGCAATAAAGGTTGATTCCAGGAAAAAAGCCATAATACCTTCAATGGCAAGAGGGGCACCAAAAATATCACCTACAAACCATGAATAGTTTGACCAATTGGTGCCGAACTCGAATTCGAGGATAATACCAGTGGCCACCCCAATAGCGAAGTTAATTCCAAACAGGGTACCCCAGAATTTTGTGATTTTTTTCCAATTCTCATCCCCGGTCTTCACATAAATGCTTTCCATAATGGCAATGATAAAAGCGAGGCCGAGAGTTAGAGGGACAAAAATCCAGTGGTACATGGCAGTGAGTGCAAACTGCCCACGAGACCAATCAATCAATGTCATGTCGAAATTTTCCATAAATTTTTGGTTGGCGTTAATTGGTTTTTGTTAATTGTTCAATTACATAGTCGCTTCTTTCCTTATCAGAAGTGAAGTTGGTTTTGAGGAAATCAGGGAAGAAAAAAAGTTTAAGAATGGCAAACATGATGAACAGCTTAATTAAGATTATTATCCACAGTTTACGCCCCCAGGTCATGCTGCGAAATCCGTCGTAATAAAACCGGAAAATTTGATGAAGAAGGTTTTTCTTATTAGGCATGGATCAATGAATAGAAATCGATAAAGAGTGATTGCATGAGGTTAGTCATATTTTAATTCTCGAAACGCAAAACCCTCAACATTTTCCTAATAGTCCAGCGTTATTATTCTGCCTTTGGTAAAGTTGAAAAACTTTTCCTTTTCGGCTAAAATAATCCCGGGCATAAGGTTATCTTTCGTATATCCGGCAGCCTGCAGACAACCCGGACATGCCTGGATATCAACACCCTTTTCTATCAGCAAATTGATTTGTGTATGGGATGATGGGAATTGCGCATAGCTAATATCCTCTGAAGTGTTTATCAATGCTTCAATCCCTTTGATGTCGAAATACATCAACACATCATGTTCTTCCGACATCAATTCTGCCATTTTAAAAGCCATCAAAATGCGATGAGGTTCATCGCTACTTACATGGATGAACATGCCATCCTTTACATCGTGGTGCTTGTCGCATTTTTCAGAAACATGCTTTTCACATTCTTTGTGGTGGTCACCTTCGCATTCATGGTCATCGTCATCACAGCCGGCAAATAATGCCAGTGCAACAAATAGGAATAGAATTTTTTTCATCTTTTTGTAAATTATTAGTTGTGAAATTAATTTGTCGTTTCTGTAATTATATATTCCCCCGGTTCAAATCCTTTGTCAGCGATTGCTGCTTTCATCTCATCTACTGTAGTTTGAGATTTATCAAAACATACAATGGCTACTTCATCAACATGTGAAGCCTTTACGTCTTGCACGCCGGGTAAAGCTTTTACAGCCTTTTGTATGGTCATTTCGCAATGGTTACAGGTCATACCGCTTACGGCAATTTCAACGGTTTCGATGTTGGCCGGATCACTGCTCTTTATTTCTGTGGATTCAGTTTGCGTTGTTTGTTCCCCACATGCATAAATAATCAAAGTGATCAATAGTAGTGAAAGAATTTTTTTCATAATTAATTGAGATTAGTGTTTGGTTTACGCTGCATCAAATTTCTGAGTAAATGTAAATATTATTTTTAATAAAAAACAATGTATTGTTTCGCCAATCAAGAGGATTTCTGCTTTTGGGTTCAATTAAACATGTAAAACATTTTAATATACAGTATATTATGATTTTAATTTGGGGCGTGTAAAAATAGCTATGAATTTTCTGTTTCTTTGTGCTCAAATTTTATTCCATGGAATCAGAAAAGTGTGTGCATTGTGGCGATGACTGCGGTAAATACCCGGTTGTTTGGGAGGATGAAAACTTCTGTTGTCATGGGTGTAAAACTGTTTACCAGCTTCTCAATCAAAATAAACTCCATAAATATTATACGATCGTAGATACTCCGGGTGTACGGGTTGAAAAGCAAGAGTTTGGAAACAAGTACGCATTTCTTGATAATGAGGAAATCAGGAATAACCTGCTTGATTTTTCTGAAGGCGATATCAGCAAAGTTTCTCTTTTTATTCCGGCCATCCATTGTAGCTCCTGCATCTGGTTGCTCGAGAATATGCACATGCTCGACAAAGGAGTTAAAAGTTCGCTGGTAAATTTTGTAAAAAAAGAGGTGTCGATTACCTACAACGAAAAGGAGATTTCTCTCCGGCGTTTGGTAGAATTGTTAGCCTCGGTACACTACATACCTCAAATTAACCTGGATAAGGCCGAAGGAAAGGAAAAACCAAAAGGCGATAAAAGTTTATTAATTAAAATTGGAATAGCAGGCTTTGCGTTTGGCAACATCATGCTCATCAGCATGCCCGAGTATTTGTCGTTTGGTGTGGAGCTGGAAGAACAATATCGCGATTTTTTTGGATGGATAAACGTATTGCTTTCTCTTCCTGTATTGTTTTACAGTAGCAGCGGATATTTGCTTTCTGCGTTTAAAAACCTCAGGCACAAAATCGTAAATATTGATTTGCCCATCAGCCTGGGAATTTTGGCCTTGTCACTTCAAAGTTATTACGAAATTATTTCGGGTACCGGATCGGGTTACCTCGATTCTTTTGCAGGTTTTATTTTTTTCCTTTTGATTGGTAAATGGTACCAGGACAAAACCTACAAAAGCCTTTCATTCGACAGGGACTACAAATCTTATTTCCCGGTTGCAGTTACAAAACTTACCGAAGCTGGTGAAGTTAGCACACCATTGAAAAATTTAAAGGTTGGCGATAGGATTTTAATCCGAAATCAGGAGTTGATCCCAACAGATGGTGTGGTGAGCAAGGGAAGGGCAAATATTGATTATTCCTTTGTTACTGGCGAGTCGATGCCGGTAGGCAAAAAAGAGGGCGACGTGGTTTTTGCCGGCGGTAAGCAAATTGGCAGTGCGGTTGAAATACTTGTAAAAAAGGATGTGGCGCAAAGCCAGTTAACCCAGCTCTGGAATCAAAATGTAGATAAAGAAAAGGCTCAGTCAAAAATTACCTCCTTGATTGACCGTCTGAGTAAAAATTTTACAATTGCTGTTTTATTTATTGCTGTCACAACTGCTATCTACTGGTATTTTACCGATCCGTCAATTGCCCTGCTTGCATTTACTTCGGTGCTGATAGTTGCCTGTCCCTGTGCCATTGCCCTGTCGATGCCTTTTTCGTTTGGCTCGTCCATGCGTATTTTTGGACACAAGGGTTTTTACCTGAAGAACACCGATGTTGTAGAAAGACTGACAAAGATCGATACCGTGGTGTTCGACAAAACCGGGACCATCACATACAATCGCTCAAAAAATGTAAAACTTGTTGATGGAGAACTGGCCCTCGAAGAGATCGTTGCAATAAAATCACTGGCCAGGCAATCGGCACATCCGTTGAGTGCGGCTGTTTTTGATTTCCTGGATGTGGACAGAATTGAGGATGTTGAGGATTTCATGGAAATTCCTTCATCGGGAATTAAGGGGCAGGTAAAGGGACTTGATGTAAAAATGGGGTCCGCTGAATTTGTATTGTGCAATAAGCGGGAAAAGGGAGCATTTGCATCTGAAGTATTTGTTTCGATCAACGGAAACTGCAAAGCCCATTTTGTTGTCGACAGCAAATACCGCAAGGGCATGCAGGATATCATCGATACCCTCAAGCCTGCTTATGACCTTCATGTACTGTCGGGAGATAATGATGCGGAAAAAATACGACTGGCGCGGATTTTTGGAAGTGATGAGCATCTTTATTTTAACCAGTCACCCGGCGATAAACTTGAATATATTCAAGGATTAAAAGAAGCATCCCGCCAGGTTTTGATGATTGGCGATGGCCTTAACGATGCCGGTGCGCTGAATGCAAGTAACGTTGGTATTTCAATCGCCGATGATATTTACCAGTTCTCACCGGCCTGCGATGCCATCCTGGAAGCCGGCCGTTTTGCCGATCTGGTTAAATTCATTAGATTTTCGAAGGCATCTCTTAATATCGTAAAAATCAGCTACCTGATTTCTATAATTTATAATATTATTGGTTTGAGCTTTGCTGTTCAAGGTTTGCTCTCACCAATCATTGCCGCCATATTAATGCCCCTGAGTTCGGTAACGGTGGTGGCCTTTGTAACGTTTGCAACGAGGATTACTGCCAGGAGCCGTTTGCAATCATAGGACAATTTACCCATATCTTTTTTTCGTCTTTTTTCTTTTTTTGGTGATCATAATCCTGAATAGCCTACTGGTTTTTCTAATATTCAATCTTAGAATTAGTTAAGGTATTAGAGTCTATTTAGAATCCATAAAAATTAAAGAATTTACACATTCACATACTTTGCTTATGCAAGAATCATCGTACTTTTGCTAATTCAGTAATCAGATACTCAATTATACTATGTCTATTATATTTATCCTTATCATCATCAGCCTTACCCTGGCCACCGGTTTTTTAATTGCCTTCTTTTGGGCTGTAAAAAACGGGCAATTCGAGGACGACTTCACACCTTCGGTTAGAATTTTATTTGATGATGAAAAAATTGTTGATGAAGCGAAACCTATTGTGAAAAAGGAAGATGAAGCAATAGATAAGGATGCTGTGAATCAGGATGAAACTAATCTTAACGAAAAATAAATGAACATGGAACACGAACACTTTTCGTATGACAACAAAATTGTAAAGTTCTTTGCCTATGCCACACTTCTCTGGGCAATTGTTGGCCTATTGGTTGGCCTGTTGATTGCTTTGCAATTGGCTTTTCCGGTCTTTAACTTAGGCCTGGAATACACCTCCTTCGGCAGGCTTCGCCCCTTACACACCAATGCTACAATTTTTGCTTTTGTGGGGAATGCCATTTTTTGTGGAGTGTATTATTCGATGCAGCGATTGCTTAAAACCCGGATGTTCAACGATACCTTGAGCTGGATACATTTCTGGGGCTGGCAATTGATCATTGTTGCTGCCGCAATTACACTGGTTTTAGGTTACACCACCTCAAAAGAGTATGCCGAGCTTGAATGGCCCATCGATATTGCCATTACATTGATTTGGGTGGTATTTGGCTGGAATATGATTGGGACAATCATAAAAAGGCGGGTTAAGCATATGTATGTTGCCATTTGGTTTTACATCGCAACTTTTGTTACGGTTGCCGTGTTGCATGTTGTTAATTCTTTCGCTATCCCGGTTTCGTTATGGAAAAGTTATTCATTGTTTGCTGGAGTCCAGGATGCGCTTGTAGAATGGTGGTACGGGCACAATGCTGTTGCATTTTTTCTTACCACACCTTATCTGGGCATGATGTATTACTTCCTTCCCAAGGCAGCCAACAGGCCGGTTTATTCATACCGTTTGTCTATCCTTCACTTTTGGGCATTAATATTTCTGTACATTTGGGCAGGCCCTCACCACTTACTGTATAATGCATTACCTGATTGGGCGCAAACCCTGGGTGTTGTATTTTCGATCATGCTGATAGCTCCATCGTGGGGTGGTATGGTAAACGGTTTGCTAACCTTGCGAGGAGCCTGGGATAAGGTTCGTGATTCTGCCATGTTGAAATTTATGGTTGTTGCAATTACCGGTTATGGTATGTCGACCTTTGAGGGGCCGATGCTTTCGTTGAAAAACGTAAATGCCATCAGCCACTTCACCGACTGGACAATCGCTCACGTACATATTGGCGTATTGGCATGGAACGGCTTCTTTACCTTTGCCATGTTCTACTGGTTGTTCCCTAGGATGTTTAAAACGAAATTATTCTCGGAGAAGCTGGCAAATATGCACTTCTGGCTGGGTACCCTTGGTATCCTGTTCTATGCTGTTCCATTGTATTGGGCGGCTATAACACAAAGCCTGATGTGGAAGGAATTTACTGCAGACGGATACCTGGCTTATCCCAATTTCCTGGAAACAGTTACCCAGATTATGCCAATGTATTACACACGTATTTTTGGTGGGGTATTGTATTTTGTTGGAGCCTTATTATTTGTTTATAATATACTTAAAACTGCTGCTTCGGGAGAATGTACAGATGAGGAAGCATCTGCTCCTGCACTTGAAAAGCTACCTAAGAAGAGGATTTTTGGTGAGAAGGTGAGCTCATGGTTAGAAAGGAAACCAATAATTTTTACTATCTGGACATTGATAGCTATTCTCATTGGTGGAATAGTTGAAATCGTTCCTATGTATTTGATAAAATCTAATGTTCCCACCATTGAAAGTGTGAAACCATATACACCGCTAGAATTAGAGGGCCGTGATGTTTATATTGCTGAAGGGTGTGTGGAATGCCACTCACAGATGGTTCGTCCTTTCCGGTCGGAAACTGAGCGTTATGGTGAATATTCAAAAGCAGGTGAATTTGTTTACGATCACCCGTTCTTATGGGGATCTCGAAGGGCAGGGCCGGATCTGGCACGTACCGGTGTGGTAACTGGAAAAATGTATAAGATTGATTCGTGGCATTATAACCATATGATGAACCCGCAGGGCATGAATGCACAGTCCATCATGCCACCTTATCCTTGGTTAGCCACAAAAGATGTAGATGTAGCCAGTACTCCTGCAAAAATCAGGGTGATGCAAACATTGGGTGTGCCGTACCCAGAAGGCTACGATCTCCAGAGTGAGGCCGACCTGATGAAGCAGGCTACAGAAATTGCTGATGGTTTAAAAGCCTCGGGAATCGAGATTGAGCCACAAAAACAAATGATAGCACTGATTGCCTATTTACAACGGCTTGGAAGGGACATCTCTGAAATGTCAGGCAAAGCTGAAGTACAACCTGTTGTTACCCATGGATTACCAATGCCATTGATTACTGATGAGGCTGTTATTTCAGGGTATAAAGATCTTTATGTGAAAAACTGTTTTGCCTGCCATGGGATGCTTGGAGAAGGAAATGCAATTGGCCCTAACCTTACCGATAATTACTTTATCAGTGGTGGCACGCCTGAGGATATTTATACTGTTATTGCCGAAGGTGTGATACTTAAAGGCATGCAAGCCTGGAAACAGCAATTGTCGGAAGAGGAGATGGTTGGCCTGACAAGCTATGTGATATCTCTGCAAGGAACAAATCCACCCAATGCTAAAGCACCCCAGGGTGAGTTGTACGAAAAATAAATTGCACGAAAATGAGAATCGTAATTCATTATCTTGAAAATTCTGAAGGAATCGCCATATTTCCAATCATCGGAGTACTGATTTTTTTTAGTTTTTTCCTCTTTCTTCTCTATTATATCTTTCACCTGGATAAAGGATTTGTAAAAGATATGGGTGACTTACCACTTGAAAATGATGATGAAAAAAATGAAAGTTTAAACAATAATACCGATCTGTAAAATGGAAAACAACAATAAAAAAGTAAAATACGACGGACAACCATTCGAACACGAATTTGATGGCATCAAGGAGTTGAACAATCCTATACCACCATGGTTGCTCTATTTGTGGTACGTCACTGTTATTTTCTCTGTTGTGTATTTTGTATACTACCACATATATGGGTTAGGTGATTTACAGGATGCTGAGTACGAGAATGCAATGGCCAGGGCTGAAGCTAAACTGGAGAAGCATCAGGTTGAAACCGGGCATACTGCAATGGTAGTTTTTACCGATGAGGAAAATCTGGCTGCAGGAGAAAAAATATACAAAGAAAAACTTTGTATGACCTGCCATGGAATGCTTGGTGAAGGAAATGCCATCGGGCCAAATATGACAGATAAATACTGGCTTCATGGAGGTAGCCTTGAAGAAATTTTTAATACTATAAAAGTTGGTATCCCTGCCAAGGGGATGACCCCATACAAGGATCAACTCACCGAGGAGCAGATGCTTCAGGTGAGCAGCTATATTCTTGAAAAACTCGTTGGCTCTAATCCGCCAAATGCAAAGGAGCCGCAAGGAACTTTGGTTGAGTAAACCAAAGAAGATCCTACAAAATTGGAATAGCTGTTACTGAACTTTGGTGATGGCTATTCTGGTATATTTGTTTGAACCAAAAAAATGAAATAAATCTCTTAACCGACCCGAATTTTCATGGAAAAAGAAATTAATAAAGATGAATCCTTTCGTGATAGTATTGCTACCATCAACCAGGAGGGAAACCGTGAATATGTTTTTCCAAAAAAACCAAAAGGCAAACTACATAATTACAGGCTCATCGTTTCATGGTTTTTACTGGCATTCTTTTTTTTCACACCATTTATAAAAATTAACGAAGAGCCACTTTTTCTGTTTGATGTAATCAGCAGGAAATTCATCCTCTTCGGGCAAATTTTCTGGCCACAGGATACCTACCTTTTTGCTGTGATGATGCTTACTCTTATTGTTTTTACGGTAGTATTTACAGTGTCACTTGGCCGCTTGTGGTGCGGCTGGGCATGTCCGCAAACTATTTTTATGGAAATGGTTTTTCGTAAGATCGAGTATTGGATTGATGGAGATGCCAACAAGCAACGTCGACTGGCCAAACAAAACTGGGATTTTGAAAAAAGCTGGAAACGCTTACTGAAGTACTTCATTTTTGCCATAATTGCTCTATTGATTTCCAATACACTTTTTGCATGGGTAATTGGCATTGACAGGTTGTTCGAAATAATGCATGAACCCATCCCTGAAAATAAAGCAGCATTTATTGCAATGATGCTGTTGTCGGGTTTTCTAATGTTTGTATACAGTTGGTTCCGCGAGCAGGTATGCCTTATCATGTGCCCGTATGGACGTTTACAAAGCGTATTGTTAGACTCTAACACCATTGTTGTAGCCTATGATTATATCAGAGGCGAACCAAGAGGGAATTTTAAGAAAGGCGAAAACCGCAGGGATGCTGACAAGGGCGATTGCATTGATTGCCGCGCATGTGTTGAAGTATGCCCTACTGCCATTGATATCCGCAACGGAACACAACTCGAATGTGTAAACTGCACAGCATGTATTGATGCTTGCAATCATACCATGGATAGGGTAGGACAGCCCAGGGGCTTGGTCAGGTTTGATTCGGAGAAAGGTATTTCCACAGGGAAGAAGTTGCGACTAAATGCACGTTTGATTGCGTACATAGCTGTATTGCTTGCTTTGTTTACTTTTCTGAATATCCTGCTTTTCAGCCGCTCGGATGTTGAGGCAACTATTTTGAGAACACCTGGTTTGTTATTTCAGAATCAGGAAAACGGACAAATCAGCAACCTGTATAACATCAAGGTAGTAAACAAGCAGCGGGAGCAATTTCCAATTGAAGTTAAATTACTATCTCACGAGGGTAGAATTGTTATGGCTGCCGGGGATATGATAGTCAAACCTGCGGAGTTGACTGAGGGTGTGTTTTTCGTTTATCTCAATAAAGCCGAGGTGAGCGGGAAAATTCCCATACGATTGGGTGTGTTTACCAATAATGAACTCATTGAAGAAATTCATCTTACCTTTGTGGGACCGAATTAAAAGGTTAAGGCGAGAATTCAAGAATGCAAGAATGAGAGAATAAATGTTGATTATTTGCATAAAATCTTGTGCATTAATCACGAAACACAAAACTCGTAACGCTAAACACAGAACGCCAAACACATAATTATGAAATTTAACTGGGGAACCGGAATTGTAATTTTTATCATCCTGTTTGTAATGGGAATCGGATCGATGGTATATATCAGCTTCCAGCAGGATATAAACCTGGTTCACAAGGATTATTACCCCAGGGGAATTGATCATCAAAGTATGATTGAGAAGGTAGAGAACGTGAATAAACTTAAGGGTGAGGTGAAAGTCACATTGGATCATGACCAAATAGAAGTGAGCTTTCCGGATGATTTTCAATTTGATGAAATTGAAGGAGGAATTTTGTTATACCGCCCTTCCGATTTTAATGAAGACCTGTCATTTCCTATTCAGGTTTCTGCTTTGGGTATCCAGCACATTTCAACCAAAAAGTTACAGAAAGGAAAATACATTGTTAAGGTGGAGTGGGCTTACGGTGAAACCGAATATTATATTGAGAAACCGGTACACGTGAAATAGCATTGGTAAAACGCAAACAGATATAGAAGATGGATATAGACCTGGTATATGCTGCATTGATTTTTGGTTTGCTCACCGGCTTCCATTGCATCGGTATGTGTGGCCCCATTGCAATTGCATTGCCATTGAACAATCACAGCTGGCCCCATAAGATTTTTGGCAGCCTTACCTACAACTTTGGCAGGGTAATTACCTACACACTAATGGGCGCTGTTTTTGGGTTATTAGGACAGGGACTGGTGCTTGCAGGTTTTCAGCAGTGGCTTTCAATTGTTATTGGTGCTGTAATGATCCTTTCGGTTTTATTTCCATTGTTGTTTAAATCTATAGCCGGCAAATCTCCATTGTTTCCTTTGGTCAGTCGGGTGAAAGCTAAATTGGGTTTATTGTTTGGTAAAAAATCCTACCCGGCATTATTCCTCATTGGTTTACTCAATGGATTGCTGCCGTGTGGGCCCGTTTATGCAGCTATTGGATTGTCATTAGCTTCGGGTAATGTTGTATCGGGAGCCTCTTATATGGCATTGTTTGGCTTAGGTACGATCCCCATTATGCTAACACTGTCGTTGGCAGGTAATTTTTTTACTTTGAAAGTTCGGTCCAGAATTCGTAAACTTGTACCCGTTTTCATCTTGATAATGGGGTTGTGGTTTATTATGAAAGGACTTGGTTTGGGGGTTCATCTTATTTCTCCATCTGATCATAAACTTCAGGTTCCTACAGAGCAGTCTTCAGGTTCAGGATGTTGTTAATATTTTTGTTTAACTATAAAATCAATTTAATATGAAAAAAACAATCGTTGTTTTAAGTTTATTATCCTTTTTATTTTTAATGGCTTTTAGTATAAGCCAGGTAACCAGAGCCTCAAATTCTGATGGCGTTGAATTATTTGCACCACAGGATGGAGGAAGCCTGTCTGAAAAAGACCTTGCTGCCGGAAAAGCAATTTACGAAGGCAAGGGGACTTGCTTTGCATGTCATCAGTTAACTGGCGTTGGTTTGCCACCAACATTTCCACCTTTGGCAAAAGCGGATTATTTATTGGCCGACAAAAAACGTGCTATCCGCCAAACCATGTATGGAGCAAAATCTCCGATAACCGTTAATGGGGATACTTATCCAGGTGGCCTTATGACAGTAACACCGCTCACCGATCAGGAAGTGGTTGATGTTGTAAATTACATCCTCAACAGTTGGGGTAATAATGGTGGTATTGTTACAATTGATGAGGTAAAAGCGGAAAGAAAATAGCTTATTGGTTTTCAAAATATTAAAGGCTGTCCGGTGTTTACCGGATGGCCTTTTTTGGTTTTTAATGGTAAGGCTATGTGTTTTTATCCATTAGTCATTAAATTATCCAAAATGTTAATAGGTTTTAATTTTTGGCTTAATGCGCAATTATGACTTGCAGTACCTGAATAATTTATTATTTTTGGCCAGCATTTCAGATATTGATCTTATCAATTCGATTAAAAAATGAAAATCAAGCTAACGCTCTTTTTGTTTGCGCTTATTTCGATTGCCTCTGCGCAACAGGAATTTGCACCAGAAGAAAACCAGGAATTATTGGGTATTTATGAAAAACTGGATGATTATATTCCCGACGATTTGGTCTTTACCAATGAAGATGGGGAGGAAGTAAACCTTAAATCCATGGTTGATAAACCAACCATATTGGTTTTGGTTTATTACACTTGTCCCGGTATATGCAGCCCTTTACTTGATGGTGTTGCCGAAGTAATTGGCAGAGCTGATATTGAATTGGGCAAAGATTACCAGGTGCTGACGGTGAGTTTTAATGAAAAGGAAACTTATGAGTTGGCCAAATCCAAAAAGAAAAATTACGTTAAGCAAATTAAAAAGGAAGTCGATGAAAGCCATTGGCACTGGATGGTGGGCGACAGCATCAACATCGCCAGACTGACCAATAGTGTTGGATTCAGGTTCAAACGTGAAGGCGATGATTTTATCCATGCTGCCACAATCATGGTCTTGAGTCCGGAAGCAAAAATTACACGTTACCTTTACGGTACCTATTTTCTTCCCTTCGACCTGAAAATGGCCATTGCTGAAGCTGCTCAGGGAAAATCAGGGCCAACCATCAATAAAATTCTGAACTACTGTTTCAGTTACGATCCGGACGGGAAGAAATACGTTTTCAATATTACCAAAGTATCAGCCACTATTATCATTGCCTTTGCTTTAGGCTTGTTGCTGTATCTTATTTTTAGTAAGCGAAAGAAAATTCATCACAAAACTGTATAACTAAAAGAATAGAATATGACTGCTATTCCTCAACCACGCGAGTATGTCAACTTTTATGATGCAAAAAAAGGCTTGATGTCGTGGCTTGTTACCCATGACCATAAGCGGATAGCCCTGATGTACTTTTATGCCATCTCGGGATTTTTCATTGTTGCTTTTTGTCTTGGATTGTTGATGAGGCTTGAACTCATAGCCCCGGGCAGACAATTGATGGATCCCCAGATCTATAACCAGGTATTTACATTGCATGGCGTCATTATGATCTTCCTGTTTATCATTCCCGGCATTCCGGCTGTGTTTGGTAATTTTTCACTTCCACCCCTCATCGGAGCACCTGATGTAGCGTTTCCAAAATTAAACCTGATTTCGTGGTATCTTTATGTTATAGGTGGTTTGCTTGCCCTGTCAACTTTAATGTTTGGTGATGGGCCTGCCGATACGGGGTGGACATTTTACGCCCCATACAGTGTTAAAACAGGTACCAATGTCAGCATTGCTGTTCTGGCAGCCTTTATCCTTGGATTTTCTTCCATCCTTACTGGTCTCAACTTTTTGGTAACTATGCATCGCATGCGGGCTCCGGGAATGACCTGGTTTAAAATGCCACTTTTCCCCTGGGCTTTGTACGCTACCTCATGGATACAGGTTTTGGCAACTCCTGTTGTTGGAATTACCTTGCTAATGATCATTGCTGAACGTACTCTGGGTATTGGTTTATTTGACCCTGCTTTGGGTGGTGACCCGGTTTTGTACCAGCACCTTTTCTGGATTTATTCGCACCCTGCTGTTTATATTATGGTACTGCCAGGTATGGGTTTGGTTTCTGAAATGATTCCTGTATTTGTTAAAAAATCAATTTTTGGTTATAAAGTTATTGTTTACTCCAGTTTGGCAATTGCATTTATTGGTTACTTCGTTTGGGGACACCATATGTACACCTCAGGGATGAGTGGAGAGGCCAGGATTATTTTCTCAGTATTAACTTTCCTTGTTTCAATCCCCAGTGCCATCAAGGTGTTCAATTGGGTTTCAACCTTGTATAAGGGCTCCATCGATGTTAAACCACCGCTATTGTATTCACTGGCTTTTATCTTTCAATTTACCATTGGAGGATTAACCGGCCTGGTAGTTGGGGCTTTGGCTGCTGATATTCATGTTCACGACACCTACTTTGTCGTCGGGCACTTCCATTATGTTATGTTTGGTGGAACCGGATTTGCTTTCCTTGGAGCCATCCATTTTTGGTACCCAAAGATTTGGGGTACGATGTACAACATCAAATGGGCGAACATCGGTTTTGCTATATTGTTTGTCGGATTTAACCTGGTTTATTTCCCGATGCTGGTTTTAGGAATGATGGGCATGCCCAGAAGGTATTACGATTATTTGCCTGAATTTACTTTACCTAACCAAATTTCAACCTGGGGATCGTGGATTATGGCACTGGGACTGCTTATTGTTATCGTTAACCTGATCAATGGACGGAAAGGACCAAGAGCCTCGACCAATCCATGGAAATCGGTAACACTGGATTGGACACACACCGATTCTCCACCATCACTGTACAACTTTGATGAAATACCAACAGTAACTCGTGGTCCTTACGATTACAGGGATTACGAAAATTATATTAAGGATAAACCATAAAAAAAAGTAGTATGAGTTCTGATGATGCTTTACACGATCAGATGATCCACTTCGATTCCTACGGGAAGAAACTGGGGATGTGGTTGTTTCTATTTACGGAAGTTTTGCTATTTGGCGGCCTGTTTATTGTTTATGCTGCATACAGGTTCATGAATCCCGAAGCATTTCACGCTGGTTCCCAGGAACTGGACCTGACAATAGGAGCAATTAATACTGTGTTTCTGTTAACAAGTAGCTTAACAGTGGCTCTTTCAATCACTGCCCTTCAAAAAGGGGATACAAAAAAATCCATCGACCTGATCATGATTACCATTCTCTTCGCCCTCGCTTTTATGTTCAATAAATATTACGAGTGGACCATGAAGTACGAGCATGGCCTTTTTCCGGGTATGGATCATTATAATGAATTAAGTGCAGGTGAAGCCCAGTTTTTTAATCTCTATTTTTTAATGACAGGCTTGCATGCGGTACACGTTATTGTGGGTGCCATCATCCTGCTGTTTGTCGCCTGGGGTATAAAAAAGGGCACTATCACACAGGACAGGTACATTTATCTCGAAAATGGTGGGCTATACTGGCATCTGGTTGATGTAATCTGGATCTACCTGTTTCCATTATTTTATTTAATCATTTAAAACGTATAAAAAATGTCAGAAGAACATAGTGGACATATTGTAAGTTATAAATTCAATATTTTAATCTGGGTTGATCTGTTGATCTTTACTTTTATTACCATCGAAATCGCCCAATTTGATTTACAGGAATTAACAGTAGCTGTTGCCCTGATTGTAGCCAGCATTAAAACTTTTCTGGTGGGATCGTATTTTATGCACCTTAAATTTGAGGACAGGTTCCTTCAGACCATCGTTGTTGGCGTTGGAGTCATCTTTATCCTTGTACTGATTTTCTTATTTTCTGATTACTTATACTTTTAAACTGGAGGAATACCATGAGCGGAGCATCAAATTTTGTCGAAGCCGTTGACCTTTCTTTTTATGTGATACTCGGTATCTCAACTTTCTTTTTAGTAGCCATCACTGTTGTGATGATCTATTTTGTTATCCGCTACAACAAAAACCGTCACCCCAATGCTGATACCTCTATCGAAGGGAGTGCCAAACTGGAACTGGTCTGGACAATCATACCCACCATTTTGGTATTGGTGATGTTTTATTTTGGCTGGGCCGGATTTGCCCCTATGAGGGATGTACCGGATGAAGCCATCCCTGTGAAAGCCTATGCCCGGATGTGGAGCTGGACCTTTGAATACGAAAATGGAAAGAAAAGTGATAAGCTCATCGTACCTAAAGACAAGCCCGTAAAGCTCGACCTCATTTCGGTTGACGTGGTGCACAGCCTGTACGTTCCGGCCTTCCGTATCAAGGAAGATGTTGTGCCTGGCAGAAATAACTTTATGTGGTTTACCGCCAACGAATTTGGTTCATACGATCTCTTTTGTGCCGAATATTGCGGTTTGCGCCATTCATACATGCTTACTACTGTTGAGGTGGTTAATGATGACGAATGGCTGGAGTGGATGAAAACCCCTGAAGGTGCAAGTGAACTGGATAAAGTAGCAGCCGGCTTTAATGTAATCAAGAACAATGGATGCGTAGCCTGCCATTCTACAGATGGTACAAGATTAGTCGGTAATAGTTTTAAAGGTATTTGGGCAGAGAAGAGAAATATAATTGTTGATGGCGAAACAAAAGAAGCCATTGTTGGTGCTGAATATATCACACGTGCAATTTACGAACCCAATGTTGAAGTAGTTGAAGGTTTTACACCAGGACTGATGCCATCGTACAAAGGAATGATCTCCGATGAAGAGTTGAAACAAATTATTGAATACATCAAGTCGCTTGGCGAAAATGAGCAATAAACTTAACCATTCATTAAAAATATTTATCGAATTAAGCAAAGTAAAAATTCCCTTTGCTGTTTCCATTAGCTCGCTAACGGGTTACCTGGTATTTAGTGGTGTGTTTGATTTTGGAGCTTTTTTATCAACCCTCGGTGTGTTTCTGCTTGCAAGTGGTTCGGCAGCCTTAAATCAATACCAGGAGTACCGATACGATGCCATGATGAAGCGCACACGCCAAAGGCCAATACCCAGTGGAAGATTCTCCGTATCAGGAACCCTGATATTTTCCATCCTGGTTTCTGCAGGAGGTGCCGCAATACTTTTGTTTGGGTCTAATCTTACTGCCTGCCTCATTGGTTTGCTTACGCTACTCTGGTACAACGGAATATATACTCCGATGAAGCGCAAAACTGCCTATGCTGTTCTTGCCGGTGCCTTTGTTGGTGCTTTCCCACCCATGATTGGCTGGACTGCTGCCGGAGGTTATGTATTTGCTACCGAAATTCTACTGATCGCGTCACTTCTTTTTATCTGGCAGGTTCCACATTTTATTTTGCTCCTGCTTAAGTTTGGGAAAGAATACGAAGTTGCAGGATTTTCATCCATGACTTCTTATTTCTCTGAAGGCCAGTTAAAGAAATTAATTTTCGTCTGGATTCTGGCCACAGCCTTCGCCGTAATGATCATACCTGTTGCCGGGGTTATCAGTTCTAAAATAATTATTGCTGCTCTGTTAATGTCTTCAATTTGGTTGGTAGTCACCTTCTACTTGCTGATGAGAAAGCAGGAATTCAACCTCCGGCAGGCCTTTATGCAAATCAACCTCTTCCTCTTGCTTGTTCTTATCCTCTTTTCGGTGGATAGTTTAGTTTAAAAAAAAACCGGGGTAATCTTCATTACCCCGGCGAACTTGTAAACTTGAAACTATTTTTGAAATTGCGAAAAAGATCAATTAGCTGACCTGGTCACCAATTCTTTTAATTTTAAAAACTAAAAAACCAACGTATGCAATTACTCCCCATACCGCAAAGGCACCACCAATAAAAGTAATCAGCAGCCAGATGGGAACATAATCGTTGTTTTTCCATAAAGCCCTTCGCTCGGTCCAATGGTCATTGGGATTAATTGATCCCCAGCTAATCACTTCACTTGCCTCTGCCGGATTAAATTCTAATCCTTCAACGCTGGCAATTATGGTCAGGTCTCCGTTTTCATCCCCGATAAAATTCTCGTTAAATTGAAGAATCACTTCACCTTTTTCATTCGTAATATGTGGAGTTTCACTTGCGATCGGCAGGGCTCCAAAATATCTTTTTACAGCAAATTTTACCTTTACGCCATTGGCAGGCAACTGTTGGCCATCCTCTGTAATTTCAAATACTTCGGCCGAAATTTCTTTTTTATCTGCACTTTCATCAAAAAATATTTTGATAATGGCATCCTTCTTAACCAAATTTTCAGGAGGAATACTGAGGCTTTTCACATAATTAATTACATCCCACAGCTGATCTTCAGGCAATGCTCTGAAACTGGGCATTTGCCCACGCCCCTCTTGCATTTTCCAAAAAACCGATCCGTCAGTTTGAGCGAGATAGGCTTCTGTTGTAAGATCAGCAGCTTTAATGAGGCCATCACCAAGGCCCTTTTCACCATGACACGCTATACACTGAACGTTAAACAATGCCATCCCGGACTCAAGTGATTCAATAGTTGGGTCCACTGGATTTACAAGCTCTGAGGCATCACCCGGAACAGGCCATTCGGGAAATTCCTGCGAAAATGCCAAGCCGGTAATGAAGAGAAATCCAATGATTATTATTCCTGTTTTATATATTGCTTTCATCATTTTTCAGTTTATATCAAAAACCAATTATTTTTCTGCTTTAAATATTTTGTGGTACCCCTTTTCGTGAGCAATCTCCCAGATGGGAACTACCGGGAATATCCTGACAAGCAAACTTATGATCAGGAGCGCACCTGCAAAAGTTGCCATTGTGATCAATATCTCTGTCCAGGTTGGAATGTAGTGCATGAAACTCTCAGGTACATTTTGTATTGGGAATTGTGGATGAAACTGGGTTGGAATAACAATTAAAACCCGTTTTGTCCATGCAGCAAGGAGTACAAAAATCGAGATAACCATACTCGGTAAGGGTTTGCGCATGGGTTTAAACAGAAGTAAGAATATCGGTAATACAAGCCCAAGAATTTGTGTTAACCAGAATAAAGGAGCCTCATGGCCCAGGAACAACTCATAGATATGTGCTCCATCAAGTCTTCCCCATCTGTAGCCCGGAACAAGGTATTCGTTAATATTAAAATAGAGATAAATCAACATGGTAAGAACAAGAAGTTTGTTCATCATGTCGAACTGTTTATCGGCAAGATAGTCCTGTAATTTGTGTCTTTTGCGGAAAACATACATCGCAATTACTACAGCCGCACTTCCGGCGACAAAAGCTCCGGATACAAAATAAGGTCCGAATATGGTACTGTGCCAACCGGTTCGGCTGGTAGTTGCAAACAACCAGGATGTAACAGTATGTATGGAAAATGCCACAGGCAAGATCAGGATGATCATGATCCAGATGGCCCGTTTCAGCAACCTCCATTGCTCCTGTGTACCCTGCCAGCCTATCGATAGAACCTGGTATATCTTTTTCTGCCATTTGGGCACGTCAGTCATCCTGTCGCGAAGAATGGCGATGTCCGGGATAAGTGGCAAATAAAGTAAAATGATACTGATCACAAGGTAAGTGTTTACAACAAGAAAGTCCCAGATGATAGGAGATTGTATTCTGCCGTGTAGCGGAATGTTCAATACCCTGTCGGGACGACCCATGTCGATAACAATGCTGGCTGCTGCCATAGCGATTGCTCCAAGGGCTATGAGCTCCGAAATTCTCGATAAGGGAGATGACCAGTTTTGGTTCAGTAATTTTAATATGGCTGAGATCAATGAACCGATCAGGCTTACAGCCACCCAAAAAACGAAGCTGGCAATGTACAAGCCCCATGAAGAGTAATCACGCATGGCTGTAAGGCCAAGTCCATCCAGGAGTTGATGCCCATAGGCAATAGCTCCCATCAGGATGAAAAAAATCAGTACCCTGATGTAGATTTGGTTGCCAAAGGTGTTGTGATGCAAGGGCCTAATCAGGTCTTCCCTGATCTGCTCGAATCCATCGGATTGAGCTTTCATTTCCTTTTCTTTAGAATCCGACATCGTATTTTATCTTTTAATGTTTAGCATTCGAATGAGTTGACTCCTCTCCCTCATGGTCTTCTTTCATAACTTTATCCACCGGCTCATAATCAAAGGTCCTTTGCTTTGGTGGCAAATAATAAACCTGTGGCTTGGTACCCAGATCTTCAAAGTAGGTGTAGCCTGCATTTTCCTTGATTAGTTCGCTGAATTTACGGGTTTCTTTGGAAGTTCCGTTTGTTACTGAATCTTCCATTTTATCACCAAACCAATAAACACCGTTGGGGCATGCCGAAACGCAATAGGGCAGTTTGCCTTTTCTTAGCCTGTCGGCACTAAATAAACACTTGGTGATGGTACCTTTTTTCTGGGGAACATTGAGTTCAACATCGTAAATACGATTTCTTTCCTCTTCGGTGTAATCAGGTTCAAACCACTGGAACATCCTCGCAGAATACGGACAAGCCGCAATGCAAAAACGGCAACCAATACATCTTTCGTTGTCGATCAATACAATGCCATCCTTGCGCTTAAAGGTTGCATTTACAGGGCAAACCTTTGTACAGGGTGGATTGTCGCAATGAAAGCATGGCTTTGGCATATAATAGGGAGCGGTGCTTGGAGTATCCTGCATTTGCAAAACATTGATGTGATGCTGATGCGGCAGTAGTTCGTGTGCTCCCTGGCAGGCAGACATACATTTTCTTGCATTTTTACACTTCGATAAATCAATGACCATGGTCCAGTGATGGCCCACAAGGCCTTCGCGGCCTCTTTCGGAGAGTTCACTCAGTTTCTCTTTTCTTACCTTTTTAATTTGGGAGGGGTCCACCTCAACAAGTTCACCTGTTGCGGTGAGCAATTTTACCTTTTCCCCGGTCGATTCTACATCGGTTGAGCAGGATGATAAAACAGCTGTACTGGCAAGCGCACCTGCACCCAAAAGTGCAGAGTTCTTAAGAAAATTTCGTCTGGTTTCGCTCTTATTATCTTTGTTTTTCTTCATAGAGCAGAAGTATGTTTAATCGTTACTGTCTGATTGTTTGCATAAATAACCATGGCGTTGCTTTCAAATAAATAGCATTGGTTATTTGAAGGTAAAAATAGGATAAAATAATTTATAAGAGTATCTAAATACCTGAATCGACCAGATTTAAAAGCAATCTAAATTATGATGCTTCTAAATAATTAACGTTGAAAGAATTGGAAAGAAGGAAATTAGATAAAGTAGATGGTTGGGAAGATGGAAAGGTGGAAAATGCCCCCTATGCCAACTACAATGACCTGTACGATGGTGAGTCAGGTGAGGTTGAAAATGCTTAGACAGGCCATTCCATTATAATCTTAGCAGCTATAAACCGAGTTCACTCAATAGTTCGATAGCAGATACATTCTAAGAATACCCAAAAAGAAAAGAATCCCATTGAAGGATTTATTACCAGCTTCCACTGGCACCGCCGCCGCCGAAGCTTCCGCCGCCAAACCCACCAAAACTGCTTCCGCCTCCGCCAAAGCTACCAGAGCCTGATGAGAAGTTTCCAAATGATCCGCTTTGACGTCCGCCCATACTGCCCATCAGTCCCATTGCCATCCAGAAGGGTAAACTACTGGAACGCCCACCAGTTGTGTAATGTCCTCTTCTGCTACGGTTTATCATCGAGAAGATAATGATCATCACAATAATAGGGACTAGAAATCCAATAAAACCTCCACCTTCTGTTTGTTTTTGGTATTCATCCGCAGAAAATTGCCCGGAGGCCAGTTCGATAATAATGTTGGTTGCTGCATCTAGGCCACCATAATAATCGTTCTGCTGAAAATGTGGTATCATCTCATTTTCGATGATTCGCCCTGCAGTAATATCCGGTATGACAGGCTCCAGTCCGTAGCCCACATCAATATCTATTTCGCCTTGCTGTGTGGCTGATTTTGGTTTCAATAGGATCATAACTCCATTGTCATACTTTTTCCTTCCAATTCCCCAATTTTGAGCCAATCGCTGGGCATAATCAGAAATGTCATATCCATTGAGTGAGTTTACAATAACCACAGCAATTTGAGTCGAGTTGGTGTCATTGAACGCCACAAGTTTTCGTTCCAGTGAATTAATCTGACGGGGGCTTAATAAGTTGGCAAAATCGTTAACCAGTCGGGGAGGTTGCTGTTGTTCCGGGAAATCCTGACCCAGTAAGGAGCCGGATATCAGAACAAAGACCAGGAGTATAGTTTTTATTTTTTTCATTGTAAGGATCGTTAAAAGTTTATGTTTCCCACTTTCTTTTTCAGGTATCAAATGTTTGATTATCGATACCCAACTTTTTATTTCCCAAACGAAATATCATCCGACAGTTCATTAACATCGTCTGTTTGATATGGGAAATGTTTTTTAAGTTGCTTCCCTGCCATGGAGATACCCTCTACCAGGCCATCAGTAAACTTATTTTCTCTGAAGTGGTTGAGTACTGTATCCCGTATGTTATCCCAATAATTTTCAGGTACCTTCTGGTTTATTCCAACATCACCCAAAATTGAGAACTTCCGGTTTTTAACTGCCAGGTAAAACAATACGCCATTTCTTAAATCGGTTTTATGCATATGTAATTTTTCAAATAAATAGGCAGCGCGATCTTTTGTGTCTCCCTTGCAGGTATCTTCTATATGAATTCGTATCTCCCCTGAGGTATCCAATTCAGCGTTTTTTATTGCCAGGGTGAGGTCTTCTTTCTCTTCTGTACTAAAATAATTTCTTGCAGTTGTTGTCATAGTTTGTTTGGATAATTTGTTAAGATGACTGGTCTTAAGTTAGTAATTAAATCGGTTAAAACTCAACCTTTGGTGCCGTTTCAGCACCTTCCTGAGCCTGAAAATATGCCTTCTTTTCGAAACTAAAAATTGAGGCATAAAAGTTTTTCGGGAATTTCCTGATGTAGGTATTGTAATTTTGCGCAGATGTATTGAAATTCCTGCGTTCGATGGCAATCCTGTTCTCGGTTCTCTCAAGTTGGGTTTGTAATTCTAAAAAGCCCTGGTTTGCCTTTAAATCAGGATATCGCTCCACAACTACCATTAACTTTGATAAGGCAGAACTCAATCCATCCTGAGCAGCCTGGAATTTTTGTATTGATGATGCATTCAGGTTAGAAGGATCGATAGTAACTGAAGTTGCCTTAGACCTGGCTTCAATTACGCCCTCCAGGGTTTCCTTTTCATGATCGGCATAACCTTTGACTGTAGCCACCAGGTTTGGAATTAAGTCGGCCCTGCGCTGGTAAACATTTTCAACCTGGGCCCATTGGGCTGTAACTCCCTCGTCCATTGTTACCATAGTATTGTAGGTGTTTTTAAAATTTCCATAAACAACAAATACAATAAGCACTATAACTACCAGGGTAATCCAAAGTTTCTTATTTTTCATATTAATTCTTGTTTTAAAAATAAAAGGCATTGTCTGTCAGTAACAAACAACGCCTTTTAACTATTTATATTTAAATTCAATGGTTTTATCTGTCAAGAGTTATTACTCAAAAGATACAAAATCAATTCTATTTTGAAGAACTGGAAAATTGGAAAAGTGAAATTGATATTCAATTGCAAAACAAACCAACATTCCATTTTTCCAACTTTCCATTATCAGCTTTATTATATTGTTAAAAGCACTAACTTTATCTTAATAAATAAAATTATTTACTACAGTATCTCCACACTACGTTTGATGAATTTGGTCAGGTCTTCGCCCTTCAGTAAATTTTGTGAAAGCAATGCAAGGTCGGTGAGTTGCTTGGCCATTTTTTCACGGGACTCTTCATTTTCTTCGCCAATCATATCATATACCAGTTTGTGGTTTGTATTCACCACAAGGTTATAGCTGTCGGGGAGAATGCCCATGCCCATCATTCCGCCTCCACCCATGGCTGACATGTCTTTCATACGACGCATAAATTCAGGCTGTGTGATCATTACCGGCATGTCGCTTTCACTTAAATTGTTGAATACAACAGTAAATTTTGACTTATCAGCAACTTTTTCAAAAACCGGTTTAATGGTCTCTTTTTGCTTGTCATCAAGTTTTGATGGAACTTCAGTATCATCCTTCTTGATCAGATTATCAATGGTGTCGGCATCGACTCTTGTAAATGAAGTATTTTCGAATTTCTGCTCAAGCTGATTGATGAAATGATTATCGAGCACGCCATCCATTAAGAGTACATCATAGCCTTTTTCGGTAGCTGTTTGGATATAGCTGTGTTGCTCATCTTTATCAGTGGTGTAGAGGTAAACCACCTTTTTGTCTTTGTCCTCCTGTGTATCTTTAACTTTTTCTTTGTATTCGTCAAAAGTGAAATACTTGTTGTCTACATTTTTCAACAGGCTGAATTTTTGACCTCTGTCATAAAATTTCTCTTCTGATATCATTCCATATTCGATAAACACTTTGATGTCATCCCACTTCTTCTCGAATTCTTCACGGTTTTCTTTAAAGAGGCCTTCCAGTTTGTCTGCCACTTTTTTCATGATGTGGTTAGAAATCTGTTTCACACGGCGATCGCTTTGCAGGTAACTCCGTGAAACATTTAAAGGAATGTCCGGTGAATCGAGTACCCCATGAAGTAATGTTAAAAAGTCGGGAACAATACCTTCCACCGAATCAGTTACAAATACCTGGTTGGAGTAAAGTTGAATTTTATCGCGCTGAACTTCCAGGTTACGTTTTACCTTGGGGAAATATAAAACACCCGTAAGGTTAAAAGGATAGTCCACATTCAGATGAATATGAAACAAAGGCTCCTCGAAATTCATAGGGTAGAGTTCCCTGTAGAAATTTTTGTAGTCTTCGTCTTTTAAATCTGCTGGTCTTTGTTTCCACAAAGGGTTAGTGTTGTTAATGATGTCAGGCTTTTCAACCTCAGCAAATTTGTCCTTCCCGTCTTTGTCTTTTTCACCTTCAATTTTCACCTGCTCCTTTTTCATACCAAACTGGATTGGAACCGGGAGGAAACGGCAGTATTTGTTGAGTAGTTCACGGATTTTATGGTCTTCCAGAAATTCCTTCTCTTCTTTGCTGATGTGAAGTGTAATTTCGGTGCCACGGTCTTTTTTTACAGCTTCTTCCAGTGTATAGTCCGGACTGCCATCACATGACCATTTTACTGGTTTTGTAAAGCCGCCTTTTTTGTAAGTTTTGGTAACCACCTCAACCTTATCCGATACCATAAAGGAGGAATAAAATCCAAGTCCAAAATGACCAATGATTGCATTTTTCTCGGCTTCAGTCTTGGTTTTAAACTTCTTAACAAACTCTTCAGCACTCGAAAAGGCAATCTGGTTAATGTACTTATCAACCTCGTCAGCAGTCATACCAATGCCGCGGTCGCTTATCTTAATGATACCTTTCTTTTTATCCACATCAACTTTGATGGTGAGGTCACCCAGTTCGTCTTTAAAATGGCCTGTACTGGCCAAAGTTTTAAGTTTTTGTGTGGCATCCACAGCGTTGGAGATCAATTCCCTTAGGAATATCTCATGGTCTGAATAGAGGAATTTTTTAATGATCGGAAAGATGTTCTCTGTCTGGACATTAATTTTACCTTTTTGCATATCTATCGTTTTATTTTTATGTTTAGATTCACTTTTTATTGAAAGCTCCTTTTTGCTAACAGGATTTGTAGATGTAGCAGGCAGCAATTCTGGTTTCGGCAAAATCAAAGGTTGTGCCAGTAGAATTTTTCTGACAAAATGTCTTGGTGTAGGAATACAATATGGAATCTATGGTAAATTTTATGGCAATACCTGTCAATTTTTTTTCAGACTATAAAAATTGTTTGAAGGGTGAAATAGAAGCACTCTAAAACCCAGATTGGATGATTCACTTCGATTTTTTATAAAAATCAAAACGCAAAACTCGAAACATTGAACGCAATACGCATTAATGTCTTAATCCAACTTCAAAACTGCCAAAAACGCTGTCTGCGGAACTTCAACGTTCCCAACCTGGCGCATACGTTTTTTACCTTTCTTTTGCTTCTCGAGTAGTTTACGCTTACGGGTGATGTCGCCACCATAACACTTAGCAGTAACATCTTTACGGACGGCTTTTACGGTTTCGCGGGCGATAATCTTTACACCAATGGCGGCCTGGATAGCCACATCAAACTGCTGGCGTGGGATCAGTTCCTTGAGCTTTTCACACATGCGGCGGCCAAAGCTGTATGCATTATCGGCGTGGATAAGAGTGGAGAGTGCATCAACACGCTCACCATTTAAAAGTATGTCGAGGCGGACAAGCTTGGCCTGGTTATAATCGACAACGTGGTAATCGAAGGAGGCATAACCACGCGATATGCTCTTCAATTTGTCGTAAAAATCAAAAACAATTTCTGCCAATGGCATTTCAAAAGTAACCTCTACCCGGTCGCTGGTGAGGTAAACCTGGTTTTTCAAATCACCGCGTCTTTCAATGCAAAGGTTCATAATTGGCCCGACATATTCCGATTTGGAGATGATCTGGGCATGGATGTACGGTTCTTCGATGTGATCAAGCACATTGTGTTCGGGCAAACCCGAAGGATTATGTACTTCAATCATTTCGCCCTTGGTAGTGTATGCTTTGTACGAAACGTTGGGTACCGTAGTAATAACGTCCATATCAAATTCACGGTCGAGGCGCTCCTGGATGATCTCCATATGTAGCAATCCTAAAAACCCACAACGGAATCCAAAACCCAGTGCTGCCGATGATTCAGGTTCAAAAGTAAGCGATGCGTCATTGAGCTGAAGTTTTTCCATCGAAGCACGAAGCTCCTCATAATCATCTGCATCCACCGGGTAAATGCCTGCAAAAACCATGGGTTTTACATTTTCAAAACCTGAAATGGCTCCGCCGCAAGGATTACTTACCTGTGTAACCGTGTCTCCTACTTTTACTTCCTTCGAGGTTTTTATTCCAGAAATAATATAGCCCACATCACCGGCCTCCAAAGTGGGTTTACTTTGTAATCCAAGTTTTAAAACACCAATCTCATCAGCATAGTATTCCTTGTCTGTGGCCACAAATTTCACCAGGTCGCCCTTTGCAATTTTACCGTGAAATATCCTGAAATATGCAATAATACCACGATAAGAATTGTATACGGAATCGAATATCAGGGCTTCAAGCGGGGCATTGGGATCTCCTGTTGGTGAGGGAATTCGTTCAAGAATGGCTTCGAGTATCGTATCGACGCCGTAGCCTGTTTTTCCACTGGCTTCGATGATATCATCCCTGTTACAGCCAATCATATCTACAATCTGGTCCTTCACCTCCTCAGGCATGGCATTATCGAGATCCATTTTATTGAGCACCGGTATTATTTCCAGGTCATGGTCAATGGCAAGGTAAAGGTTAGAAATGGTTTGTGCCTGTATTCCCTGTGTGGCATCTACAATCAACAGGGCGCCTTCGCAAGCTGCTATGGAGCGGGAAACCTCATACGAAAAATCAACATGTCCGGGAGTATCAATCAGGTTGAATATATATTGCTCCTGATCATGCTTGTAAATCATTTGGATGGCGTGGCTTTTTATGGTAATGCCACGTTCTCGCTCAAGATCCATGCTGTCGAGCACCTGCTCCTTTTTATCACGTTCAGCAAGTGTTCCGGTAAGGTCGAGCAGGCGGTCGGCCAGGGTGCTTTTCCCGTGGTCGATATGGGCAATTATACAGAAATTTCGTACATTTTTCATCGGCTGCAAAAGTAGTAATATTTTGCGTTTGTTTTTTAGAGTTTTGTGTTTTGCGTTTTGGTCTAAATTTCTGAATTTCCATCTTCTTTACTCCTCTTCTTGATGAAAAAACATCTAATTAAACTTGATATTTCCTTTTTTTGGATGTATCTTTATAGATTAATTCCAACCAAAAAAACATACAGCTATGAAATCCTCTCACTATGGCTTCTTTCAATCAATTTTAGGAATTGTACTTCTGTTGTTATTTTTCCCGTTTTTTAATGGCTACTCTCAGCAAATCCAGGTTGATCCCGATCAATTTACTTTTACAATTCAACAGGGAGCTACAATTAGCGAGGATATGTCAATATCCAACACCGGTGCTGAAGATCTCATTTACCAAATCGAAATTCTTAACAGTGACCGCGACATGTGGGATGTGCAATTTGCCTATGAAATGACGGGACTTGGGCCGCAGAATGCCATTGCATGGGATGGTGAGTATTTTTACATTGGTAGCATTACCTCTTCCGATATCCACATCTTTGACGCAGCCGGAAACTATATAGGCATATTACAGATTCCGGGTAAATTATCTTTTCGCGATTTTACCTGGGATGGAAATTATCTCTACGCCTGTAATGGTTCCTCGATGGTTTTTGAAATTGATGTGGAGGCTGCTGCCATTGTTAGCACTTTTATGGTGCCCCTGAGCCCACGATCGATTGCCTGGGACCATGAACAGGATGCTTTTTGGATGGGCGACTGGACCGCACAATTATTACTGGTTGATAAAAGTGGGGCGGTATTCGGAGCTCATATTTTTGCTGAACAAATATTCGGGATGGATTATGATAACTTTTCTGAGAATGGGAAGTTCTTGTGGTTATTAGGCTACGATGCCAACGGATTCAGGTATTTTCAATGGGATATTATTACTGGAATGATCACAGGTGAAGAGCATTATATTGGTGAGGATTTTGGATACGAATACACCAGTTCTGGTTTGTTTGTAGAAAATGATGTCATCGAAGGAATAACAACCATTGGTGGCTTATTGGGTTCTGAACCCCCACAGTTTTTTGGGTATGAACTGTATGGCGGTACAGGAGAAGACTGGCTCTCGGTAGAACCTGTCTCAGGTACAGTCCCAGCCGGCGAATCTGCAACAGTGCAATTATTTGTTGATGGCACCGGTTTGGAATTCGGGGATTATGACATGACGATTTTGGTGCAATCCAACGATCCGGTTAACCCCGAAATCCTTGTTCCTGTAACATTGGATGTGATTACTTCCATCAAAGATTACCCAAATTTAGGAATCGAAATCTTCCCAAACCCCGCAACAGCTGAAGTCATTATTCGGAGTAACCAGGCCATTCAGGAAATTTTTTTAGCCTCCCTTCAGGGTGAATTATTAATTAAAAGAACTTCTTGCAATTTTGAATTCCGACTTGATATTTCAGATCTGCAATCTGGAATTTATATTGTGGAAATTAAAACTGAAAATGCAATCGTAGTAAAAAAATTGATGGTGGAGTAGGGTGGGGAACAATGCGTGAATGCATGAATGATTGAATGCAGGAATGCAAGAATGGATGGTTGGATGAAAGTATGATTTTCGGTATTAAAAGAAAGAAAGCAGGGATGGCCTCCCTCGCTCTTGCGTCCAACATTGACAGGTTAGGGTAAAGATCTTTCAAGAGTGACTAAAAAAACATCTATCCAAACTTGATATTTGATTTTAAAGCTCGTATCTTTAAGGATTATTTCCAACCAAAAAACATTTGTTATGAAAACTTCTGTTTGTCCCTCCATTCAGTCAGTTACCAGCTTTGTTATCATGCTATCCTTTATCCTACTGAGTTGCTGCCCTAATCTAGTAGTTGCATGGGAGCCGTACCCCGCCTCAAATAATCGATTATTTCAGGTGGAACCCAAGACCAATTATTCGCCGAACCCGATCCTAGCCGAAATTGTTGCCGAGCCTGATGTTTTTTACTTCACCCTTGATCAGGGTGAGAACGGATATGATATCCTGACTTTAACCTTAATCGCAGATGTGGTGGTCGATTTTCAGATCAAAGTTTGGGACGATACACATGATAGCCATAAAAGTAGTGATGCAGATTGGCTTTGGTTTATCCCCGAAACAGGAAGCCTGTGGCCTTGGGTACCGTTTGAGGTGGAGGTTTTTATTGAAACCACCGGCCTGGAACCAGGGATTTACCAGGAGTTGTTGTGGGTTGAGTCGCTCGATCCGTGGGTTCCAGGCGTGGAGTTTGATGTATTCCTGGAAGTCATCGATACTAACATGGTAGCAGAAATCATCCTTTCCCACGATTCAATTTACCAGCAGCTTTATCCCTACCAAACTGCTGAGCAAAGTTTTTATATCCTTAATACTGGTGACAGTGTACTCAGTTATTCAATTGGTTATGGAGCTTTTTGGCGTGGTGAAATGATATCTTTTCCAATAGCACAGAATTTGGTAGATGTTGTTGATAGTCCCTGTACCGGGGAATATGATGCCGAGCTTACAATCATATCACCACAATCAACACTATTCCTTTCGGATGAGGAGGAAATTACCATTGAGGTTAAAAATGTAGGCTCAGCTAATCTTACAAACATTCCGGTAATTGCGATTTTTGAAAATGATACGGTTGCTTCTGAAATAATTCCTATAACGATTACTCCTGGAAATGTTTTTCAGCATACATTCTCTGTAGCTGTTGATATGGGCGTACCCGGCTGTGCTTATTACCTTACAGTATGTACTGCCATTGAAAACGATATTTGCCCGGAGAATAACTGTCTGGAAAAACTAATCACACATATGCTTGAGGATTATTGTATGGCCTACAATTCTACAGAGGATGAATACATTGCCAATGTAAAATGCGGCGATATTGATAATTCAAGTAGCTGGCAGGGTTGGGTTTCCGATTATACGGATATTTCCACAATAATTCCGGTCGGTTATGAAGAAACCATAATAATTACCAATGGACATCCTTACGCCTCTGATATTGTCACTGTTTGGGTGGACTGGAACAATAATGTGGAATTTGAATTAGGTAATGAGGTATTCCCTTTAGAGAATGTTGGTTGGAATGGCGAGTTTTTTACTGGTAACATCGTAGCCCCTTTGGGCGCCACATCCGGGCCACACAGGATGCGTATCAGAATGTCATACAGCAATCCACCGTCCCCATGTTGTACTGATGACTACGGCGAAGCTGAGGACTATACTATAATTGTTCCAGACACAGACCCGGGTTGGCTCGAAGTTCTGTCACCAACTTTTGGTTATATCTATCCGGGAGATTCAGCAAAAATCGACTTACTTTTTTCGGCCGAACATGCCATTTTTGGTGTAAATGAAGTCTCGATGATATTGGAGAATAGTTCACCATCAAGCCCCCTTATATTGCCCATAACACTGGAATTAATTGGCTCAAATGTTTTCCCACCACCACCTCAAAACCTTGTTGGATGGATTAATAACTACGAGGAAGTAATACTTAAGTGGGAGCCTCTAATTATCAGTGAACGCATTCACTGGGATGATGGTATTAATGCAGATGGCATTGGCCTGGCCGGCATTTACGAATGGCATGTTGCAGCCCGCTGGGAGGGAGCAGACCTGGAACCTCACGCCGGCATGTACCTTAGTGCTGTTGATTTTTTCGCCAGGAGTGAGCTTGGCGCAGAATATATCATAAAAGTGTGGACCGGAGAGAATGCCTCTGCATTAATGACAGAACAGCTTGTTGAGGAATATACTTCCCTTCAATGGATTACCGTGGTGTTAGATAATCCTGTATTAATTAATCCTGACCAGGAATTATGGATTGGCTACAATATTAATGAGCCAAATGTTGGGGATTTCCCTGCCGGATGTGATGCAGGGCCTGCTATTGCTTATTACGGCGACATGATTTCTATGAATGCTGTGAGTTGGGAGTCGATGTCAGCTGGTTATGGCTTGGATTATAATTGGAATATTGCCGGGCTATTGTCTTATGATAGTGCTGGCAAATTACCTGCTGAACCTTTGTATATCGGACAAATCCCAAAACATTCTTCAAGCCAGTTGAACTTATCTAAAGGAAACCTGCCATTTATCGAAGTTCAAAAAAATAAAAATGCCCCTCCTGGATTGACTGGTTACAATGTTTACCGCGATGCTCAACTTATCAACACGGCCATGGTAACCGACACCTTCTACATTGAGCCTCTTCCCTCGCCCGGCACCTACGAATATTATGTAACAGCGCTGTATGATCAATTTGAATCAGAACCATCGAATATTGTTACCATAACATCCCAGCCACCCATGCCTGAAATACAGGTTGAGCCGGATGAATTAATATTTGAAGTGCCATATGGCGGGGGGATCCTCATGGAGTTTATGTATATTTCAAATATTGGCTATGATACATTGGATTATACAATAACGATCTCTTACGAAATGACTTCATCGGATGATGATTGGATTATAGTAGATCCGTCATCCGGTAGTCTTCTTCAGGGTCAAACTAATACTCATGATGTTCTTGTAGATATTTATGGTCCTGGGCAATATGGTGCCACCATCATTATTACTTCAAATGACCCAAATAGCCCGGTAGTTGAAATTCCTGTAATATTGTACTATATGCCTCCAGTCTTTGATCCACCTCAAAATCTTCGAACAGAAGTTGTGAATATAAACAGGATTGAACTGAGCTGGGATCCTCCCTTAGGCAAACCGCTGCTTTTTTATAACATTTACCGTGAGGGAACATTGATCGGGAATACATCAAACACAACTTACTATTCAGATGAATACGGCCCGGGCATCTATACATTTTATGTTTCGGCAGTTTATGATGATGGAGAAAGTATGCCTGCCGGTCCGGCCGAGGCAATTGTTGGTTGCCCTTTACCGGCACCTCAGGCTTTTGAAGGAATTAAAATAGTTCCTGATTTATGGGAGTTTGTATGGCAGCCACCCGAAGAGCCTGAAATGCTTGGCTGGTCGAGTGGCGAAAATGCCCCCGCCACAGCCATGGCCGGCGGAAGCTTTCACTATGTCACTCGCTGGGAACCGGATCATCTGCAAGCCTGGGAGGGATATTATCTGTCGCATGTTCAGTTTCTGCCAAAAGAAAATCCTTCAACAGAATTTAGTTTGAAAATATGGAAAGGGGCAAACGCTGCAAACCTTGTTTTGGAGCAGCCTGTTTTAGAGTTTATCCCGGAAATATGGAATACTATCAGACTCAATGAGTCCATTCCTATTTATGCCACAGATGAGTTGTGGATAGGGTTTGAGGTAAGCTTCTCCTCAGGAAATTCCCCCGCTGGTCACGACTCTGGCCCTGCTGTAGCAGGTTATGGAGACCTGATATCCCTGGATAATGGTGCCACCTGGGAATCGATGTCCATTGCTTTTGGCCTGGATTATAATTGGAATATTCGAGGCATATTGTTCCAATTTCCTGATACAGACTATTATTTCAAAGAAGCCTTCAGCGGTTACAACTTTTACAGGGATAGCATTAGGCTCAACAGCGAAATAATCAATGAAACCACTTACACAGATTCCGTATCTGCGTGGGGGCATCACTACCATATTTCAGCAGTGTACGAAGACTGCGAAGCCTTTTCCGATCCCTGGACCCCATGGATCGGCATTAGCGAAAATGCATTAAACGAAAATGAACTTTACCCAAACCCGGCCACGGAGGAAGTCTTTATCACAAGCACAGAATCCATAATAAAGGTTACAATGTTGTCCCTTTTAGGGAATGTTGTTTTGAATAAGAAGCTGAGTAATAAGGAGGCAAGACTCGATGTTTCGGATTTAAATCCGGGAATTTATATTGTGGAAATTAAAATTGAAAATGGAATCGTTGTGAAGAAATTGGTGGTGGAGTAGGGTGGGGAACAATGCGTAAATGCATGAATGGTTGAATGCGTGAATGATTGAATGCAGGAAAGCAAGAATGGATGGATGAAAGTATGATTTTCGGCTTTAAAAGAGGCGAGTAGAGATGCCATCACTCAAGTGTTTGCTTTTACTGGAACAAGATACAATTGTACCAGCCGTGGCTTATTAAAGAAAGTATTTTCTCAAAGGATGGCATCCCTAATTAGTGTCTGTCCATAAAGTCGGCACTTTTCAGGAAAAGTAATACACCTCCCGCAGATTTAGCCGATTAGAGCAGATTTTATCTGCGAATATTTGCGGGATCTGCGGGAAACCTGACTAAAAAGACAGACACTAATTATTATATCAAGCCCTCACAGATCTATAGACACTGCAAGTTTTAAAGAAAGTATGAAGTGATGATTCCCCAAACGACTCATAGTCGCTAACTGAATAGAACATATTGCTAATGTGATGAAAAAAAAATCTTGTGTCTGTCAGCCCACCTGGCCATAATAAGCACCTGGTTTTAGCGTTTAGTACATTGTTTAAAAACTTCCCGTACCTTGAATATTTACACCAGGAAAAAACAGTGGAAACTTTTACTTTTTGCAGTAGCTGTAGCTATCGTTGCACTATCGATGTGGTACACCAATATCATTGTTAATAAGGTTTCGCTTGACGAGAAAAAAAATGTTCGCATTTGGGCCGATGCAATCCATCGAAAAACTGCGCTTGTAAAGTATATCGAAAATTTTTTCCATCAAATCCGTGAGCAGGACCGCCTTCGTGTTGAATTACTTGCTGAAGCTTATAAACAATTAATCAAAACCGAAAATCCGGATACTGACCTTACTTTTTATGTTGATATTATCCGGTCAAACAGCACCATTCCTGTAGTACTTACTGATGAAGATGGCAGGATTATTAATGCGAAAAACATAGATTTTGATATTGATTCCCTGATATTTCTTTCAGGGCCAATATTGGATGAATTTTCAGTTTATCCACCAATCGAGGCCCGCTATTATCAAAATCGTAAAAACTATCTTTATTATAAAGATAGCCGTGTGATGACAGAATTACGCGATGTTTTGGATGATTTGGTGAGATCGTTCTTTTCGGAGGTTGTAATCAATGCGGCCTCTGTGCCTGTAATTATTACGGATAGCACCAAGAAAAACGTGGTTGATTTTGGAAACATTGAGCCGGACAAGATAATGGATCCTGCGTTTGTAGAAAAGGCCATTGCTCAGATGGAATCGGATAACCATTGCATCGAAATTGACCTTGTGAACCAGGGGAGAAGTTATATTTTTTATCAGGGTTCGTATTTGCTCACCCAACTTACCTATTACCCGATCATCCAGTTGGGAATTGTGGCTCTGTTCCTTTTTATCGGATATTTTATGTTCAGTACTGCCCGCCGGTCGGAACAAAACCAGGTTTGGGTCGGCCTTGCCAAGGAAACAGCGCATCAACTTGGTACTCCATTGTCATCTATGATTGCATGGATGGAGCTGCTGAAAATGGAGGATGCTAAACTTCCGGCACTGGACGAGTTGGGCAAGGATGTGGACAGACTGGAAAAAGTTACCGAACGGTTTTCAAAAATAGGATCGATACCAAAACTCGAATTTGTAAATATCGTTGAGGTTTTTTACACCTCAATAGCATACCTTAAAACCCGTACCTCCCGCAAAGTTATTTATGAGATCAGTCCCGATCAGGATGCCACCATTATGGTTCCCATTAACCTGCACCTTTTCGAATGGGTGATTGAAAACATTACAAAAAATGCCGTGGATGCCATGGGAAACCAGGGTAAGTTTACCATTGACATCATCGAGGAAGATGGCCATGTGATCATTGATATGATTGACACCGGGAAAGGAATTCCGAAATCGAAGTTTAAAAGTATTTTTAATCCCGGAATTACCAGTAAGAAACGAGGTTGGGGCCTTGGACTTTCACTTGCCGAGCGGATTGTGAAGAACTATCACAGGGGTAAGATTTATGTAAAATCCTCAGCCATCGACAGGGGGACAACCATCCGCATCGTATTGAATAAAAAGATAATAAAAGGCAACAGGTAAATGGCGGGGCTATATGTTCACATTCCGTTTTGCAGGCAGAAATGCCATTACTGTAATTTTTATTCTCTGGCCACTACCAAACACCATTCACAGATTATCAGGGCGATCATTCATGAGTTGGAAATCAGGAAAACATACCTGAGAGGAGAAAAATTAAGCACGATTTATTTTGGTGGTGGTACGCCTTCTTTGTTTCAAGCTCAAACCCTTGCCTCAATTATCGAAAAAGCTACCAAGGTTTTTGGAATCGATAAAAATGCTGAAATAACAGTAGAGGCCAACCCGGATGACATCAACGAACGGTGGCTGAGTGACCTTCAAAAAACGGATGTCAATAGACTGAGCATTGGAGTGCAATCCTTTGATGATAAGGATTTGAAATATTTGAATCGTACACACACGGCTGCCAGGGCAGAGGACTCAATAAAACAGGCACTGGATCATGGATTTGATAATTTAAGCATTGATTTGATTTATGGTTCGCCCATGCTGGATGATGGGGCCTGGAGTGAGAATATTTCGAAAGCAATGCTAACAGAGGTTCCTCATATTTCAGCCTATGCACTAACAGTGGAACCGGGAACTGCACTTGATCACTTTATCCGAAAAGGAAAATACAAACCCGTTGATGATGCCAATGCAGCCCGGCAGTTTAATATGATTTTAAAAGAGTTGGATGCAGCTGGTTTTGAGCATTACGAGATATCTAATTTTTGCAGGCCTGGGCAGTACTCAAAGCACAACACTTCATATTGGTTTGGTGAGAAATACATAGGTGTCGGGCCCTCAGCACATTCTTACGATGAAAAGTCTAGGCAATGGAATGTATCCAACCTGAAGTCCTACATAGCTTCGGTGGATAAAAGTGAAGTTGATTTTGAACGGGAAATCCTGAGTACGTCACAAAAATTCAACGAATATCTAATGACTGCAATCCGCACATTATGGGGCATCGACCTTGAAAAAGTTAAAACTGATTTTGGAGAAGATTTGCTTGGCCATTTGTTAAACGAAGCCCAGCCATATCTGGAAAACAATCAAATTAAACTTTCACAGAAAAAAATCACACTTACCAACAAAGGTAAATTTTTTGCTGATGGCATTGCTGCAGGAATGTTTGTGTAAGTATGCATCGAAAATCTAAAGTGTAATTGATTCCGTGTGAGTAGTTGGTTGTTTTTGCTATCTTTAATCTCTTTTTCACATACTCTGGAACTATGCTCCGGCTTTGCCCATCACTTATATAAATCCTTCCATGCCAATTCCGGCTGATCGGTTTCAATCCAATCAACTCCGAGTCGAGCCAGTCTTTTAACTTCTTCACTAAAATAAGCTTTTTTGTCCTCAGGCATCTCGTCCGGCATCAAAGGGTAAAGAGTGAAAGTCCCGACTTTCATATTGCGCTCATGGTATTTTTTGATCGTATCTTCGTCAATCAATGTGTGTTCCGAACAAACGGCATTTGAATGAACCAGTTTGCCAATAATATTTGATTCCATCAGTTTGTTGAGCCTTTTGATGGAAAGGGGCATATTATCATCATAGGCAAAGCCGGATTGAACGGCACGGTGCTTTTTTTCTAAATCGTAAAGCATAAAAAAATTAAACGAGGTGCACACCACCTGCTCCAGGATTTCCATCCGCTTCACAATTTCACCTACCTCCCTGCCGATTTTCCGTTTCGACCACCGGGGTGCATAGGCCTTCAATTCAACATCCACGAAAAAATCTTTCCCTTTGATGATCTCCAAAACATCTTCCAACAAAGGAATTGAAAGTGGTCCGGTGTATTTCCGCAGGCCGCCATCAACCTCTATTTCTGGTAATATCTGGATAGTCTGCAGGTCGGCCCATGTAAGATCATAAATATTCCGGTCAATGCCTGTAAGCCGCTTAAGATTTTCATCGTGGAACAGCACTACCTTATTGTCTTTCGTTAAAAAAACATCGAATTCCGTGCCGTTACAATACGGGCTGTCGATAGCTGCCTGAACAGCAGGAAGGGTGTTTTCCTGGTATTCTGTAACCAGGCCACGGTGAGCAAGAATCAAAGGAATTTTTTTCATAGTGCTTTTTATTAATTGGTTCAGTTAAAGGTCCCACAAAACTAACCCTGCTGGTTTCCCCCTTAATTCGCAAATTCCCTGTTGAATAAAATGCCAATATAATAAACACCTAAATTCCCAACATGTTTAATAACTGCACGATGCAGTATGAATTGTTAGGTGCTTTTTATCAACGATTAACTTCTTTATTCTTTTACCACAGTTGCACAACTTTCTTGGTTTCAAAAAATTCTTCCTCAAAAAAATCGGAAATTAAAAATTCTTTGCTGCGTTTTTTGAAAGGTGTTAATTCTTCATCCAGATCGCCACCTTTTAAGTATAATATACCATTGGGGAGTTCGTTAAAACTTTTTTTATTGATTTTCCCTTTGCACCAGTTCATAAATTCGGGAAGTTTTGTTACAGCCCGGCTAACCACAAAATCAAACGAAAGATTCAGGTTTTCCACACGGGCTTGCCCCGCTTCAACATTTTTAAGCCCCAGTGCATTTGAAACTCCCTGAACTACCTTGATTTTTTTTGCTATCGAATCGACCAATAAAAACTTGAGCTGTGGAAACATGATGGCCAGAGGTATTCCGGGAAATCCCCCTCCAGTACCGGCATCTAAAACTGTCGTATTCTTTTTGAATGAAATCACTTTGGCAATCCCCAACGAGTGCAATACATGGCGTTCGTACAAATTGTCAAGGTCTTTTCGTGATACCACGTTGATCTTTGCATTCCAGTCGCGGTAAAGCCCGTCGAGCATACTGAATTGGTGAAGCTGTAATTCAGTTAAGTCAGGAAAGTATTTTTCGATGATATGCATGCATGCAAAGATAAGCCGATTTGCACGAAGGAATAAATGATTATTTTTGGAAATGAAAGTTTTGTGAGTAAAGTTGAAGGTTTCAAGTTTAAATTCTGAGCATGCCATTTAAAGACTGCTGACTGATAACTACCGACTGAAGACCCAGACATTTCAAAAAAAAAAGTAAGATTTACAAAAACCAAAAACATCCAGAATGCAGTCATTTCTACAACAGGTTGCAAATCACATTAAGGAAAATTACAAGGATTTTACCAGGGTGTGTGTTGTGATGCCAAACCGTCGGGCGGGTCTATATCTTAAAAAATACCTTTCCGAAGGGCTAGAAAAACCGGTTTTTGCACCCGATATCTTCTCGGTTGAGGACTTCTTTGTCAAAATTTCGAATCTGAATGTTATCGATCCCATTGCATTATTGTTTGAGTTTTATGAAGTGCATCTGAGAGTGGAGGCTGAAAATCCGCAAACGTTTGAGGAATTCATGAAATGGGCCCGGGTACTGCTTGAGGAATTTAACGAGGTGGATGCTCACCTGGTGGATGCCAGGCAATTGTTTGGCTACCTCAACGAGGTTAAGGCTATAGAGAAGTGGGATCCGGAAGGGCAACAGCTTACTGAACGCGAAAGAGAATACCTGGCTTTTTATAACTCATTGTTCTCATACTATTCTATCCTTAAAGAAAGGCTGAAACAAAAAAACCTGGCTTACCAGGGGATGATCTGGCGAAAATTGGCGGAAGAACAGGAATTATTTAAGGAATTACCATGGGATAAAATCCTGTTTTCCGGATTCAATGCGCTTACTAAATCGGAAGAGGTAATTATTGAAAATTTGAAAAATTCGGGCAAAGCTGAAACCTTATGGGATGCAGATGAATATTACATTTTTGATAAGCAACAGGAGGCCGGACTTTTCATGAGAAAATTCTATGAGCAGCAGGGGGATGAAAAGTTTAAATGGTTAGGCAACTATATTAAATCAATGGGTAAGGATGTGAAGATTATTGGTGTGCCCAAAAAAGTAGGACAGGCAAAGGTGGCAGGCCGGGTTATACAGGAATGGATTGATAAGGAAAAGATAAGCAGTAAAAAAACTGATGGCAATACTAATCCGGCGCTTGAAGATGCAGCCCTTGTGTTGGCAGATGAGAACTTACTGACGCCGGTTTTAAATTCTTTACCCAACGACCTTGGTGATTTTAATGTAACAATGGGTTTCCCTCTCAGGCAAACAAACCTATTCCAGTTGCTGATACAGGTGATCAAATTGTACGAAAACGCTGATAGATTTGGTAAATTGGATGATGATGTAGTAAAGGGATTTTATTATTTCGATTTGCTCAAGCTTTTTCAACAAGCGTGGTTTGCCTACCTGATCGATACTTCCGATTGGGTTCGCGAAATTAAACTGTCGAACCGGGTGTTTTACTCGTCTGTTCATATTGCTCAATTGTTCGAGAATTATCCAATTCAAGGCGATGATTTATTTAAAAAGATTTTTCGCCAAATAAGCCCTGACCCAGTGGCAGTGACTGAATTAATAAGTGAACTGCTGGGGACATTTCGCGATCAGGTGATCGCTATCAGGCAAGGTAATGAAGCAACCATCGATAATGAATTGGAGCATTTGTATCACTTTTCAAAAATCATTGTGCGGCTGAAGGATTTGCTTGAAACTTTTGATGTTGTTAAAAATGTAAAGACGCTGAGAGAGATTTTTACCGGTATAGTTACGATGTCACGAATACCATTTTACGGGGAGCCACTGAAAGGCATGCAGGTGATGGGTATGCTCGAAACCCGTAACCTCGATTTTAATAAGTTGATATTGTTGTCAGTAAACGAAGGGACCTTGCCTTCGCTGGGTCTTGGCAATTCGCTGATACCTTATGATATTCAGAGAGAATTCGGATTACCAACGTTCAAGGAGAAAAATGCTGTTTTTGCCTACCATTTTTACAGGCTGCTTCAAAGGGCTACTGAAGTTTATTTGGTTTACAATACTGAAGCCAATGACCTGGGAGGTGGAGAAAAAAGCCGTTTCATACAGCAAATAATGCATGAAATTCCAGACTACAATCCACGGGTCACCTTTAGCGAATCAATTGAAAGTTTTGCGACTCCCAGGAAAAATGCAGCAGTACCCATTGTGGTGGAAAAATCAGATCATGTATTCAAAAAACTTATTGAGAAGGCGAAAAAAGGATTGTCGCCAACCACTATCAATCGATACCGAAAGTGTGCCCTTCAGTTTTATTTGCAGGATATTGTTCGATTGGATGAAAACGAAGAGGTTGAGGAAACCCTTGAAGCCCGCACTATGGGTATAATTGTGCACGACGCACTGGAGCAATTATATAAACCTTTTGAAGGGCGTCAGATACTTGCTAATGATATCAGTACGATCGAAAAGAAACTTGAAGATCAATTGACCGATAGCTTTTCGGAGTTTTATGCACAGGGTGAGATCAGGTTTGGCAAAAACAGGTTGATCTTCGAAGTAATCAGGAAATTTTTGCTTTCTTATCTTGCTTATGAAAAAGGTGCTTTGACGGTGTTAGAAACCGAGGGAAAAGAGTTGTACATCAAAAAACTTGAACAGAAAGTTGAATTTCTTTTCCAATTGCCATCCGGTAGCCAAAAAGTAAAACTTCAGGGAACGATTGACCGCCTTGATGAACTGAATGGAATGATCAGGATCATCGATTATAAAACAGGAGTGGTTGAGCCTAAAGATCTTACTCTTGCTGATTGGGAAGATTTTAATGACGGAAGCAAATTGGATAAAGCTTTCCAGGTGCTGATGTATGCCTGGCTCTACCAAAAGTTTGCTAAAATTGAAAACCCTGAATTTGAAACGGGTGCAATCAGTACACGAAAATTAAGTAATGGCTTTGTTAAATTTGGTGTTCAACCCGAACGATATGGTGCAAAAGATTCACTGGTTAACACCCGGGTATTGGATCAATTTCAACTTGTGCTGGAGCAAATCCTGGAGGAGATGTTCGACAGTCAGATTCCATTTGCCCAAACAAAAGACCACACTGTGTGCGAAAGATGCAATTTTCGTGTTTTGTGTTCGCGTGAATGAAAGGGTTTGGAGTTTGGCATTTTGAGCTGAGACCAACTGAGATATTTCAACAATAAAAAAATCCCGAAAGTCAGCTGCTTTCGGGATTTATCAATTCCTAAAAATTATTTTTTTACTTGACGATTGTCAACTCATCAATAAGGTTTTGTGCACCCGCTATTTTGTCGATCACAAAAAGTACGTAGCGAATATCCACGTTAATGGTACGCTGTAATTCTTTTTCAAAGGCGATATCGCCACTCATGGCTTCCCAGTTGCCATCAAAGGCAATTCCTATCAGTTCGCCATTTCCATTCATAACCGGACTGCCGGAGTTACCACCGGTGATGTCGTTGGTGCTAAGGAAACAGGTTATAAGTTTACCGTTTTCGGCATATGGTCCAAAATCCTTTTTTAAATATAATTCCTTAAGTTTTTTCGGGACAATAAACTCAGGATTTGTGGGATCTTCTTTTTCCATAACACCAAATAGGTTGGTCGTATAATCGTAGTGTACGGCATCGGCCGGATAATAATCTTTAACAGAGCCATAGGTAAAACGCATGGTTGAATTTGCATCGGGATAGTATTTCGTTTGAGGATTCATTTCCCTGAGTCCTGCAATAAAAAGACGCATATTTTCATCTACCTGAGTCTGGCCTTCGCCGTAACCTCCCTGGTAGGCCATTGATCCACTCATGAACGACTGGACAGTTGCAAAAGCAGGATCCTTTTCCAGCTTCTTCTTGCTTGGTTTATCAAGGAATTTTATTAGTTTTTCCTTGTTGGCAAAAATTGAGGATTCGTACATATTATCAACGAATTTGTCGATATCGCCCTTGTACTTATCGTCAATTGTGGCAAAAATATCAGGAAGCTGATCACTGGTCAGGTTTTTCTGGAACATTTTCAGAAGGGCCTTGGTCATATCTCTATCCATGCTGGGGTTGAAGGTTTCGAAAAATCCATCGGCACGGACTTTGAGTGCTGCGGCAGATTCTTCAATGGCATCTTCATTTTCCTTTTTGTCTTCCAACATCGAATTCAGCTGCATGGCCCTTCTTGCTGACCCGAGCAGGTCGATATTACTCGAACCAAGCATCAAATAATAAAGAGGTGCTACATTATCATCCATCAGATCGTAACCACCTTTAATATCATCAAGTACTTTTCCGTACTTCTCCTTTCTATCAGCATCCTCATTTACCCATTTAATAAAATCTTTTTCTATCAATTCTTTCTTACCTTTTACATCAAGATTTTTCAGGCCTTTGGTTTGCCCGATGAAATATTTCCAGCCGTTGGCAAGGCCTGCATAATCCGAAGCATATTCAATACGTAGTGCAGGATCTGAATCCATGTACGACTTCATAACTTCAAGTACTTTCCCAAACACTTCAATGAGGGCAGGATTTTTTTTCTCAAGTGCAAACTCAATACCATAAGAGGTCAGGTATCTTTCGGTGCCACCCGGGAAACCCCAGATCATAGCAAAGTCATCTTTTTGTAGACCTTTAAGTGAAATGGGCAAATGATGTTTTGGTTTGAGTGGGATATTTTCTTCTGAATATTCTGCAGGGGATCCGTCGGGAGCGGTATAAATCCTAAAAACACTGAAGTCTCCGGTATGGCGTGGCCACATCCAGTTGTCGGTGTCGCCACCAAATTTTCCAATGGATTCAGGAGGAGCACCAACCAATCGGATATCTTTATAGGTTTCGTAAACGAACATATAATATTCGTTGCCGCCATAAAAACTCTTAACCACTACATCGTATTTGCCATCTTCCGATGCTTCTTCTTTGATGGGTTTTGTGATCTCACGAATCTTTGTTCTTCTCTCATCGGTAGTCATTTCTGTAGTAAGTTCAGGAACAATTTTGTCAGTAAGGTCATCCATGCGGATAAGGATTGATGCTGTTAGCCCGGGATTGTTTAATTCCTCTTTAAGGCTCATTGCCCAAAAACCATCAGTAAGGTAATCGTGTTCGATGGTGCTGTGATTCTGAATTACATCGTATCCGCAATGGTGATTGGTAAAAACCAGACCCTGGTCTGAAACGATTTCACCTGTGCAGAAATATCCATTTGGAGCACTTCCACTGGCCAGGCCAACCACTGCATCTTTCAAACTTGAATTGTTGATGCTGTACATTTCTTCAGCAGAAAGTTGCAAGCCCATTTCCTGGATGTCTACCCAGTTAAGTCGTTCTACAAACATGGGCAACCACATGCCCTCGTCTGGTCTTGGTGTGGAAGCATGCGAACTGATGCCAATCAGCATCACTGCAAAAAGCGAAAAGAAAAGATTTTTCATAGTAAATTTAATGTTTATGATTGAAATGATTAATTATTTTTTAATGAACGGCATCAATTCTCTAAAATCATACCAACAAATAAAAAGGACTTGTTTCCAGTAGTTTAGTTTCGAATTTGTTTGTGCCATCAATTCCCTGATTTCAATAACCAACTACATTTGTTCGATATTGAACATTCGTCTGTTATTTAGCTAACAAAAGTAGGGGAATTTTTAAATTATTGTACCGCAGATATTAAATTGTAAGAAATTGATAAATAGTGTCTGTCTTTAAAGTCGTGTTTGATTCAGAATGTTCGAGTTCAAGGCTTGCGATGTACTGAATAACAATAAGTTTACTTTTGTAAATGTTTGTTTTCTGTGCAAGCATAACGCAGAAATCGGACATTATGGACAAACACTAAATAGAAGAAATATGGATTGATGTAGCGTTGAATGAAAAAAAATGAAAAGCAGTAAGTAACAAAAACCTTTTTTCACCTTTTTGAGAGTAAGTATAGAATTACATGGTTTGAATTTGTGCTCTAATTTTCAACAGAAATTATTTGTGAAGCCCCAGATTTTCAAATCATTCAAATGAATAATGAATAATATTTACTTTTCTAAACAACCTTTCCTGGTAAATTTTGTTAAGAAGGTAAAATAATTAAATATGAAACCATACGTAGCAAATTTAATAAACGCAATTCTTTTGATTGCAATCAGCCTTTGGGGCTATTTCACATCCGATAATCCATCATTTACAGCATTTATACCAACCATTGCCGGTGTGATATTGCTAGGGCTTACTCCTGCCATGAAGAATGAAAATAAAACCGTTGCTCACGTTGTTGTGGTACTGTCTTTTATTTTGATCATCGCACTGATAAAACCACTCACAGCAGCACTTGGTCGTTCTGATGATATAGCTCTTACCCGTATTCTTATTATGTTAGGATGGGGAGTTGTGGCAATGATAATTTACATAAAGAGCTTTATTGACGCAAGGAAAAAAACGTAGGAGTTAATCGTTTTGCGTTTGGCGTTTCGCGTTTCGCGTTTGGAATTTAAAGTTTTGTGGGTTATAAACAGAGGTAGATGTTACTTAAAAGTTGTCGTCATTCACCAATGATCTCATCACTGAAAACCCAAAACAGCGCTTCATGGCCTCTGAATTTACCATCAGGTCCATAATTTTCAACAACAGGGGCCATCCCAGTTACCTTTTTTTCTATAAGCTTGTTACTGGTATTATAAAACCATGTTTCCATAAACCTGATCCTGGTAATATCCCTGTAGCTTAACTCGCTGCGAACAATTGTGTCAAACGTTTCATAGGGTGGCTCAGGTCGTTGAAAAGTGATGGTTGCTGTTTCTGTTCCAATTGTAGCGGATTCATCTGTGCTCATGGGAGTTCCATCTTCTTTACATGCAATAATCTTCCCCAACTTAACACCATCCATGATTCTTTTTACAATATTGTCTCTTGCCGGTCCGGGAAGATTATCTTTCCACCAATCAGCATCGGTGTCAGTATTTTTGATCTGAACCTCATAAATGATTTTTTCTGTGATTTGTTCTTTGACTTCAGGTTGACAACCACTAAACAACAGCAATGCTATAGCTATCAGTAAATGTGCTAAATGCCTCATATTTTTTTATTGTCAAAATTACTAAATTACAATATACCTTTGCTAAAAATTGAACCTGATGAAATTGAAGAAACCCACCCTGCTACTTAATAAAGAAATTTGTATCCGGAATATTCAAAGGATGAAGGCTAAAGCTGATAAAAACAAGTTGCGCTTCAGGCCACATTTTAAAACACATCAATCTGCCGCAGTAGGGGAGTGGTTCAGAGAAGCGGGAACCAATGCTATTACAGTTTCCTCTGTTTCAATGGCCAAATACTTTGCTGCAAACGGATGGGATGATATAACTATAGCATTTCCGGTTAACCTTGCCGAAATTGAGGAAATCAATCAGCTCGCAACAAATATTAATTTGAACCTGCTTATTGCAGATCACGAAGTTGTTAAATTGTTAGCCGCTGAATTAGCGAATACGGTTGGTATATACCTGAAAGTGGACACAGGGTATCACCGATCCGGAATTTTAGTTGAGTATAATTCGGATATCTTGAAGCTTATTTTAAATGTTCAGGATTTTCCTCTTTTGCAGTTTAAGGGCTTGCTTGTACACAACGGGCATACTTACAAGACAAAATCCAGGCAAGAGATAAAAACGATACATCAGAATAGCCTTGAAAAACTGGTCCATTTAAAAAAGTATTTACAGAACAATCAAATTGATTGTGAAATATCCATGGGAGATACACCGACCATGAGTGTGATAGAAAATTTTGATGGAATAGATGAAATCAGGCCAGGGAACTTTGTGTTTTATGATGTGATGCAGGTAGCATTGGGTGCTTGCATGGCTGATGATATTGCTGTTGCAATGGCCTGCCCGGTTGTTGCGAAACATATGGGGCGTAAAGAAATTGTGATCTATGGTGGTGCCATCCATCTTTCGAAGGATTTTATACAGGGTGATGATGGAAGCCCAATTTACGGGAAAATAGTGTTGCTAAATGAAAATGGATGGGGCAATGTTGTGCCGGAAACTTATGTAAAATCTGTATCACAGGAGCATGGAATTATTAAGGTGAATGCAGATTTTATTGATAAGGTTATGATCGGAGATTTTATTGGGGTGTTACCTGTACATTCTTGCCTGGCCGTGAACCTGATGCGGGAATACTACACATTAAACGGTGAAAAAATTGAAACGATGAATAGCTAATTAATTGGTGCGACTGATTTTTAATTACACTTTGTAACGTTCAAACTTTGAACTCCGAACTTTGAACTCCGAACTTTGAACTCCGAACTTTAAACTCCCCTTGCCTAGGTTTTTCTCTTTTTCTTTTTTGCTGCAGGAAACAAAACATTGTTCAGGATTAGCCTGTAGCCAGGAGAATTGGGATACAAATTCAGGTCTGTGGGAGGGTCGCCAACCAGGTGACGGTAGTCTTCAGGGTCATGTCCACCAAAAAAGGTAAATGTTCCATTTCCATAGTCCCCGTGAATATAGCGCGCTTCGTCAACAGCTTTATACTCACCCATAATCAGTACATTCGATTTGATTTGTTTTTTCTTGAAAGCGGTGGTCTGCCCCATAAAACCCTTGATAACCTGCAGGTGGTTTTGGCAGAGCATTGTGGGAACCGGATCCCACTTTGCTGAAAAATCAAACAAGGTAAAGAAATCCATATCTTCCTTTATCGTTCTGGGGCGTGATGTTGTTACATCAATACTTGAAATCTCATATTCATAGGGATTAGTTACAATGCTAAAATCAGTAAAAGCAAAACAGTTGTCATAATTCAGTTTTTGTTGTGCATTGGGATCAGGAGGGTCGCCGTCAAACATAACGTCAACCATGTCAACACCATCAGCCGCAAGGGCTACATCAAAACTGTCGGGTGCCGAGCACATCGAAAAAAGATATCCTCCACCGGCAACGAAATCGCGTATTCTTTTAGCTACAGTAAGTTTAAGTTGCGAAACCTTGTCAAATCCTAGCATGCGTGCATTTTCTTCATTTACCCTCACATCCTCCTGGTACCATGCCGCATTGCGGAAAGAGCGCCAGAATTTTCCATATTGCCCGGTAAAATCCTCATGGTGCATATGCAGCCAGTCATAAAGCGGGAGCGTTCCTTCGATGATCTCCTGATCGTAAACTACATCATAAGGAATTTCAGCATAAGTAAGGGCAAGAGTTACTGCATCGTCCCATGGCTGACGGCTTTTGGGAGAATAGATGGCGATTTTAGGCGCCTTATGCAATTTCACTTCATCCTGGTTGATTTCAGCGCTGCTAATTTCCTGGATAATTGCTGAAGCCTGCACATCGGCGATGATTTCGTATGAAACACCACGGATGATCAGTTCATTTTCAATTTGTTTATGAAACTGGCACATAAAGCTGCCTCCCCGATAATTAAGCAACCAGCTTACCTCTACTTCTCGATCAAGTACCCAATAGGCTATACCGTATGCCTTAAGGTGATTTTTCTGGGTTTCGTCCATCTGTATTAAAAGATAGGCGGCCTGGGTGGAAAGGATTGTAAATAGAAATATCAGTATAAAGATGATTCGCTTCATAGCATTTGAGCTGTTAATCGTGATATGTTACTAATGGGATTCGGGTTATTTTATTGTACATGGCAAAGTTAAACGGTATATCATAACAACGAATCACAAATTTGGTTAAATCCGCTGCAATGGAGCGAATTGTTGGAAAGATGGATACAAAGTTTATTAATATGCTGGCTGTTCAATAACGAACACGTTCCCTGTCTTTATCGTACACTTTCAACCGAATGATACTTCAGGATATTTTATAAATGTTTGATTGCAAATTATATATCGCATTTGGCATAAAAAATGAAATTAAATATAAAATTGGTAAAATAAACTATTGTTATGAAATGAGCATAATTGAAATAATTAGTAAACTCCCGCTGAAACAATGATTTTAATTATGTGATTTCATCTGACAATTAAATACAAATTATTAACAGATGAAAGAAATAGTAATCCTGATCCCGGATATTGAACCGGAACAAAATGTTGAAATTGATGTGAGTATCAATGGAAGAAGAAAAACCATGCAATACCGAGTGGAACTGATTGATTGGGAAGGGGCAGGTGTACCACCCAACGACAAGATCACAGTTATTAAACACAAAATTGCTGAATACGACAAAGATTGGGAACTCATTGAAATTGGTGCCCCCACTCAGGACAACATCCCGCTTACGTTCAGAAAAAAAATTGAGCACGTCGAGTAGATCTCACGCATTTCTTATTGGCCCACCATCGTGATGACAATCCGACCAGCTAATTTACATTCAGCCGTTATACCGGAAAGCCCGGTTGGGAAATTTTTCCAATTTCCGCTTATACGGATGGCAATGGCTATTTTGATATTAAGTGGATTTTTGCTTCCTCTGGATTTTTTACTTGATACCATTCCTACTGATTTTGATGAACCCATTTCGAGCCTGATTAAATATGGCAAACTCGTTTTATCCGTAATTGCCACTTATTTCGCCTACAGGATTTACGTAGTAATTTTCGAAAAACGACCTGTTTACGAGTTCTCTTTCACATCATTTATTCCCGAAACAATCACAGGAGTCATTGTTGGTGGTGGTATGATAACTATCGCGGTTGTAGTTTTAATTGTTCCAGGTTACTATAATGTAGTTGAGTTTAATTCTGTCAATTCTTTATTCGAAGGTTTTTTTAGATTCACCAACGGTGCTTTTGTTGAAGAGGTGCTTTTCAGGCTTATCATTTTTAAACTTGTGGAGGAGTTGTTAGGCAGTTGGCTTTCGATGGCGGTAACAGCATTGTTGTTTGGATTTGCCCATCTTTTTAATTCCAATGCAACTTTATGGTCAGCCATTGCTATAGCAATTGAAGCGGGAATTTTACTGGCCGTGGCCTTTATGTTAACACGCAGGGTATGGCTGGCATTTGGGATTCATTTCGGTTGGAATTTTTTGCAGGCTTCAGTGTTTGGAATTACAACTTCAGGAATTTCCTTTGATGGTTTAATTAGTCCTGAAATTACAGGCCCCACCTGGCTTACTGGTGGATCTTTCGGAATCGAAGCATCTCTTATAACATTTGTAATCGGGATTGTTGCAGCATTGATTTTGTTGAAAATGGTTATTAAAGATGGACAAATCGTTTATCCTGTCTGGAAAAGAAAAAAACAGGCAGAAATTTTCTACTAACGACCCGTTAATTCAGAAGAATGAATACTCCAGATAAGAATATCTCGGCAAGTAAAAGATGGAAAGGATTCATGTCATTTCTTGCATGGGGAATGATTTTACTTGTTGTAAACATACTGCTGATGGCTGTATCCGATGGAATTCTGAAAATAAAATTTGCGGTTTATTTTGGTTATGCTTGTTGGCTATTGGCCCTTTTGCTCTGGATTCTGGCGGTTGTAGAAATGAAGCGAAATGGTGGTATCCATAAAGGGGGCAGCTATATAAACACCACCAGGGTTGTTGATACCGGGATTTTTAGCCTGCTCCGACATCCACAATACCTGGGATATATGCTATTAAATATCGGAATTATTTTAATTGTCCAGAACTGGATGGTTGCTATAGCCGGAATATTATCAGCCATTTTTCTTTACCTTGGCATGAAAGAAGAGGAGCATTTACTCATCGAAATTTTTGGTGACAAGTACCGTGAATACATGACTAAAGTAGCCCGGCTTAATGTTTTTAAAGGATTATTTTAAAGGATTGGATTTTAATTTTTACTCAAAGCCATGTTAAGAAACATCATAAAAACTACAATCAGGCACTTTGTCAGGTACAAAGGCTACACCATGACTAACCTTTTTGGTTTAGCTATAGGTTTGGCAACATGCATCATAATATTTCTGTTTGTTCAGGATGAATTGTCATACGACAGGCAGTTCGAAAATGCCGAAAACATCTATCGCCTCGAACCACATTGGGTGGGGCAGGGCGAAGATAGCCATTGGGCTGCAACACAGGGATCACTGTTACCTGAGATAGTAAAAAGTTATCCTGAAATAGTGAATGGTGTTAAAATTCATCACCCTTACAACCCAATGATATTCCACCAGGGTGAAACAATATTTACCGAGAAGAATATCCTGCATGCCGATTCAACCTTTCTCGAAATTTTTAATCATGAGATTTTAGCCGGTGATGCTTCCAAAATGCTGGCCGGACCAAACAAAGTTGTTATGACACTTTCAACTGTGAATAGATATTTTGGAACAATGGATGCGGTTGGAAAGATCATTAAATTGGAAGACAGAGTTTATACTGTTTCCGGTGTTATCGCTGATCCTCCTCACAACTCCCATCTTCAGTTTGATATTTTGATATCTATGGATGACTTCCGCTCGAGATGGGATGGTGTTGATCGTGAGGGGCCAAGTACATTTTACTCCTATGTCGAATTTTCGGATAACAACTCAGCCAAAGCTGTTAAACTCAAAGCCAATCAAAATGTTTACACCCACTATGGATATGTGATGGCTGGCGACAGTTCCAATATGCCCGAAGGGTACACAGCTGAATTGATTTTTCATCCCATTACTGATATTCATTTAAACGGACATGCCGAAAAAGAAATAAGTGTCAACAATGACATGCGTTACGTAATAATTTTTTCAGCAGTAGCACTATTTATTTTGATAATTGCCTGTTTTAATTATATGAATTTGGCTACTGCAAAATCAGCCAGGCGTAGTCGTGAGGTAGGATTACGTAAAGTCATGGGTGCGACCAAAGGAAAAATATTCAACCAGTTTATGGGCGAATCATTTACAATGGCTGTCATTTCGATTGTTATTGCACTATTAATCGTTGAACTTGTTTTACCCAATTTCAATCAGTTTACAGGCAAAAACCTGAGTCTTACTTTTTCTGAGAATCCCATTTTACTCGTTCTGATAATTGCGGTAATCTTGATTGTAGGTTTTTTGTCAGGTACTTACCCTTCACTATTTATGTCAAGGTTTAATACCATTAAAACTTTAAAAAGTAATTCACTAACTTCATCAACCAACAAGGGGTCACTTTACCTCAGGCGGGCTTTGGTTATTATTCAGTTTTCCATTTCCGTTTTTTTAATCATCGGTATCCTTATTGTTAAAAAACAGCTCAATTTTATCCAGGATAAAAAACTCGGATTTGATAAGGAACAAATTATGGTACTTCAAATACCCAATCGTTCAACTTATGAAAAAATGGAAGTATTTAAGAATGAGCTTTTATTGCAATCTGATATCACAAATGTAGCAGCAACATCCAACATTCCCGGCGAAAGAATACCTTTTCTTACTGTGAGGATTCCCGGAGACGAAACCCAAAATATGGAGGGTAACGAGGAAGAGGACGATGGTGTATTTGGAATGCGGACCTGGTCGGCAGGATTTGACCTGGTTGAAACACTTGGTTTCGAAATTGCCGAAGGCAGATCGCTATCAAAGGAATTTAAAACGGATGAAGATGCAGCATTTTTAATCAATGAAGCTGCAGTTAGTGAGTTTGAAATGGAAAATCCTGTTGGCCATGAGTTTGAATACCTGTGGGCGGTGGAGGTACCTAAAAAAGGAAAGATCGTTGGAGTGGTCAAGGATTTTCATTATGCATCACTACATCATGAGGTGGAACCTTTGTTAATTCATTTTTTCCCACGATATGTAAGATACATGGTGGTAAAGTTAAACACTGCAAATACTAAGGAAACGATTTCAACTATCGAGAGGATATGGAAATCACACGTACCTTCATTACCCATGGAATATTATTTTTTAGATGATTCATATGATAATCTGTACCGCGAAGAAATGAATACAGGTACCATTATTACACTGTTTACATTGTTGGCTGTAATTATTGCTGCCCTTGGGCTGTTTGGCCTGGCTTCTTACATCACTGAGCAGCGCACTAAAGAAATCGGGATCAGAAAGGTTTTGGGAGCTTCGATTTTAAATATAATTGGCAAGCTATCAAGGGAGTTTGTTATCCTGGTTTCGATTGCAAACTTTATCGCCTGGATCCCGGCATACTTTTTCCTCACCAATTGGTTAAATACCTTTGCCTACAGCACACAATTGAATATTTGGGTCTTTCTGGTATCTGCGTTCATATCTCTGGCCATTGCTGTGCTTACCGTAATGAGTAAAGCATTGCGGACAGCCACATCCAATCCTGTGGATGCGTTGAAGTATGAATGATGCCAAGCTGAATGCATGAATGATTGAATATTTTTTAGTTGACAGTGAGCCATTTTACCTCCAGGATTGTTATTATTCGAAATAACAATAAGTGTATCACCATGTCAAGAATAAAAGTTATCGAGTATCGCGAAGCCGATGGCCGTTTGAAGGAAATTTATGATGATTTGATCGGGCACCGTGGCAAACTGGCCCGAGTACACCAAATACAGAGTCTTCACCCCGAGAGTATTGTTAAACACATGGATCTATATATGGAGATTATGTACAGCCGGTCGCCCCTTAGCAGGGCAGATCGTGAAATGATTGGTGTTGTGGTATCAATTGCCAATGGCTGTAAATACTGCCAGAAACATCATGCGCAGGCTTTGAATCATTACTGGAAAAGTGATGAAAAGATCAGGCTATTGATACAGGATCATTCAGGAGCTTATCTCAGCAATCGTGAAAAGAAAATTTGTGATTTCGCAATGCATTTAAGCCTTTATCCTCAACTTCATGATGATAAGGATTATACAAACATCCTAAGAGATGCCGGCCTTACTGATCATGCGATTCTGGATGTTACCCTGGTAGTGGCTTATTTTAATTTTGTAAACCGGATAGTGCTTGCCCTGGATGTTGAATTGGAAGTGGATGAAGGTGAGGGCTATAATTATTAGAAGAAATAAACTCTTTATGCTTGATTGAAGTACATAATTTCACTGGGAAAGTAGTTCAATATACCAAAACCTTTCTTGTGATTGGTTTATGATCGTCTGTATCAATCTTCAGAATAAGGATGCCACTGAATCCTGAAACATCGATTGTGCTCAGTTCATCATTTCTGCTGATTGCCTGTTCAGCCAACAGTTCTCCAGTAATTTTAAAAATTGAGATTCGATTCACATCAGCATTTTTAAAATTGACGGTTAAAACTTGCGAAGCCGGATTTGGGAAAATTATTAATTCATCAATATATTTCTCGTCATCAGAGCTTGCCAGGCTAACGATAGTTTCAGATCCAACCAAAACCGGGGTTTTATCAGCTTCTTCATAATAAGACTTGAATACATCAATTTCTGTTGATGAATAAGAAAACATGTGTTCCAGCCATTTATCATTCACCGTTTGATAATATACTCTGGCCGTAATATTTATGTTTCCGCCATAACCATCAAGTGGAATGTGAAACTGTAACCTGTCTGAACCCGAACCTTCAATTCCCGATTCTTTGTTGAAATTATCATCACTCCATGCGTTGCCAACAATTCGGACGGTATCATAACTAAAATGATTTGAACTGAATCCCATGGGTGGAATCCTGTTGTCTTTTAACTGGTCGTAAGCCCTTTCCAATACTGTGGTAACATCACCATTTACATCTCCCATCACCATTTCATAAATTTGAACCTGCTCCTCGGAGCTGATCATCGTATAATGGTTTTCGAAGTCCGGGTCCTCGGCAATTAAATTGAAACCTTCATCAGTTTTGCCGCTATGGAAAAGTATGTCATTTTCATCGGTATTTACAACGAGTTCAACAAAAACCCTTCGGCTGGGATAGCCAGCGGGAAATTTATGGCCCGCTTTGTTTTGCAGAAAAAGCGAAACAAACAAAGTGTCAGCAGTTCTTAGCTCTTCACTCAAAGCAATATTTAAGGTCTGGTTTTGCAACATACGGGTTGATCGTGCAATGGTTGAATCAAATTGTACAGCAGTTGCTGTTACACCTATTTGTCCGCTAAAATCCCGCAGAAGCCTGCTCATAAATACATTTGCACCCGCTAATTGATGCATGCCAAATGGTGTTCGTGGGTCGAGCCAGGGCGGCATAGTACTTATTTTAACGAGGTCGTCTATCCGTGGCACATGGCACGACTGACATGTGGCACCTCCAACTGCGTGGTCAGAGTTTTCCCATTCCTGGTAAATGGCTTGCTCTACAAATTCGGTTCCCGTGGGAACACCATTTAAGTCAACTGAGTTGGTAAGCAAAGTATGGCATGCACCACAAATTCTTGAATCAGATATATGGCTGCTGTATGTTGGAGTGTATCCGGTGTGGTTGATCATGGGGTTTGTAAAAGGATCAACATATGGACCCCAAATCTTTTTATCGGTTCCAATTTCAATTTGCCCTGAAAAATGGCCCAATGAAATTTCTGTGATCTGGTGGCAAACTGTGCATTGAACACCATCCATTGCTAGCGGATCAGCGCGCATTTCATTCATCGAATATAAGGTCTGGCCATTGTGGTGGGCGTTGTGGTTTCCTACCGGTCCGTGGCAACTTGTGCAAATGTTTTCAAGCACTTCCTTATGCTCAGGATTTACCAGCCCCTCATGGCTCACTTTTGCCTGCCAGAAAGGGTCTCTCGCTGCATTGGCTTTCATGGTGGATCGCCAGTCGGAAATAATACTTATCGATTCGCCTTGCTGGTTGACCTGCGAATTGTGACATAAGAGGCATTCGCCCGAACCTGCAAATAGTTCGTTAAAACCGCTGGGAAGGTTTGCACCTCTCTTATCGGTGCTTCCTGAATCGTCTCCTGATTCCTTCGAACCATTAACTCCACTTGTCTGATAAACAAAAGAACTGGCTGCGATTAGAACTACAAGAGCTGGTATAATTAAGTATAGTCTTGTTGATTTCATGATACAGATTTTTTGATTGTTCAAATGTATGAAATTTATAAAGTACTGTTTGTTAGATAGCCACGATTTAAGCAGCTATTTTTATAACAAAGATCAGTTGTACACCTAGAAAATGTGTGGTTTTACAAGAATTGTAAACCTGGTATTTTGTTCAGTTTTGTACACATGATTGCCTTTATCGTACAGCATAAGTTTATACACAGGAAAAGGGTTCGAATGGATGATGCGGGAAACCAGCGGTTTGGAAAAGTGGCACGATGTATGAAAAGATCTATATGTAATTATTCTAAACTGGCATGTTCAAAAATTATCTTATAACATCATTACGCAATATTCGCCGCAACCCGTTTTACTCGTTAATTACAATACTTGGATTTTCAGTCGGACTGGCCGCATTTATTATTATCTTTCTTTACATTAAAAGCGAATTAAGTTTTGACAAAAAATGGGCTTCGTCTGAAAGAATTTACAGAATAACCGAAACCCTTAATTTATCAGGCAAGGAGGACCCCTTTGCTTTAACCTCACTGCCAGTAGGGCCTTCCATCGAAGAAAATGTACCCGGCATTGAAACTGTTGTAAGGTTCATGCGTGCTGGCACCGTTACTTTCATTGATGCCGAAGAAAATATCAATGTAGAGGATGTGTTTTTGACTGATGCCGATTTTTACAAAGTTTTTGATTACGACTTTGTAAAAGGTGACAGAAGTAGTGCTCTCGCAGAGCCTAATTCGATAATACTTTCAGAAGCTGAATCCAGCAGGTTATTTGGGAGTGATGATCCCATGGGACAAGTCCTGGAAACAGATAATAGAAAATACAAGGTCACCGGAGTTTATCGTACCGATAATTTTGTTTCCCATTTTCTGCCTTCTGCTCTGATTTCAATCAATACGCTGGAAAAAAGTACCGAAGAAATTTATAATAACGATTGGTTCCGATTGTGTTGCTACACCTATATTCTGGCTGAAGAAAGTATTGATACCAAAGGGCTGAAGGATGGATTGGATAAATGGACAGTTGATGTGATTGATCCCTGGATCAACGAAAATGATTTGACCGCCAGCGCCGGTTTTAAAATTGAAAAAGTCAGAAATATTCATTTCAATACTTCCCTGCAATACGACGTGCCATCAAATACCAGCAGGAAATATATTTACATTTTTGGAGCCATCGGTATTTTTCTACTGCTCATTGCCAGTATCAATTATATGAACCTGGCAACGGCAAAATCAACAAAGCGTGCCCGCGAAATTGGTATTCGCAAGGTAGCAGGTGCGGCCAAAAATCAACTTGTATTTCAATTCCTCTCCGAATCCATTCTATACAGTTGGCTTTCATTTGTAATTGCCCTGATTTTTATCGAAATGTTTACCCCTGTTTTTAATGATCTGACAGGTAAACAACTCTCCCTGTTTCATGCATCTCCGTGCATTAGCCTGTCCGTTACATGGATTGAAGTCATTTTTATCGTATTGTTGGTCGGCTTGCTTTCAGGGAGTTTTCCCGCATTTATCCTGGCGGCATTCAAACCTATAAATGTTCTTAAGGGTGCATCGGCCAGTTTTACCTCTAAAGGCAACACCCTGGGAGCGATGCAGATCAGAAAGACCCTGGTTGTTATCCAGTTCATTATTTCAGTTTCGATGATTATCAGTACTTGGGTGGTCTTTCAGCAATTACAATTTATGCGTTTCCGTGACCTGGGTTTTAATAAGGAGAACATTGTAGTTGTGGATTTTCCATCAGACTCAGCACTTGTAGCTAAAAAAGATGTGATAAAAAGTGAATTGCTAAAGAACTCAAAAATCCTGCAGGTTTCCACAATGAATAGCCTCCCGGGTTATCGCCACGGACGTTTATTGTTTTATGTAGATGAGCAGGGTGAGTGGAAAAATCAGACCATGAATTTGTTTTTGGTTGACGAGGATTATCTTGATTTGCTGGATATGAAGTTGACCGAAGGCAGATTTTTCTCTAGAGAATATGCCAACGATGATACCTCAAGTTTTGTAATCAACCAGGCTGCTGTAAAATTTTTAGGCCTGGATGAGCCGATTGGCCATAAAATGCAGTGTGGCCTAAATGTGAATGGGAGGGTGATTGGGATTGTGGAAGATTTTCATTATGCATCCTTGCAGAAACCAGTTGAGCCATTAGTAATGCTTTATAAACCTGACTGGATAAATAAGCTTGCAATAAAAATCAGCAATAAAGACATTGCCGAATCACTTGAACTTGTGGAGCAAAAATGGGGTGAATTTGATTCAAAACATGCATTTTCGTTTTCATTTCTTGATGCCAATTTCGACAGCCAATACGATAAGGAAAGAAGACTGCTGAATATTTTCGGTTATTTTGCCTTGCTGATCATCATTATTTCATCGATGGGATTGTTTGGCCTGGCTTCCTTCACCGCCGAACAACGAACCAAAGAGATCGGGATACGCAAGGTTTTGGGCAGTTCCGAAAGTCAGATTGCTACTTACATGATTAAAGAGTTTTTAATACTTGTTGTTATATCCGGTTTGTTTGCCATTCCACTAACATATTTTATGCTGGATAACTGGCTCGAAGAATTCGCCTATCGGATAACTCTGAGTTGGCAATTCTTTGCATTTTCCATGGTGATTGCCATGCTCATTGCTACGTTAACAGTTATTTTTCAGTCATTAAAAGCAGCCCGTTCCAACCCTGTTGATACACTGAAGTATGAATAGGAAATGTTAAGAATGTCATATTGAAGGTTCAATCAAAAATTATTGACATTGAGTCTCGTGTGTATTAGGAGTTTAGCCTCAGCACTTAAAGCTCTCAGCCCATAAACGCCAAACGCCAAACGCCAAACGCCAAACGCCAAACGTTTCCTCTAGAACTCAATTTTATAACTGATCTGTGGGAATATCAACATTTCCTCATCTTCCACTATTTCGTCGGTTTTAAGGTTGTACTTGTAGCCGTAAAACTCTTTAGTACCAATGATATTCACTAATTGTACTGACCACACACTGGCATGTTTTTCTTTGTTTTTACGATAAAACATTCCAAGGTGAAAATGGAATGCAAACGGTTCCTGGTTACTGTAAGCCTGGGTTTCATCATAAACTACATCTTTGGCTAAGTATGACGCATCATAGTCGACAGGGCTGATTCGATCTCCTCCCTGGTAAGTGATTCGGACATTCAGGTTAAGAATATTTTTGTGGTTCTTTCCCACCTGCCACTCCTTACCTCCCAATAAGTTTATCACGTAAGCTTTATTAAACTTTGCATCCCTTTCAACTCCATCACCGCCAATATATTTCGATTGAAAAAGCGAAGCTGAAACGAGGTAATAGTAGCCTTTGTGCATAAACCTTTCCAGCGTTAGGTCGACGCCATAGTTGATACCTGTACCATCATTTACCATTATTTCATCGATAAACCATTCCTGGTCCAGGTTGAGTAAAGAATAAGATGTTCCATCGACTACCGGGATGTTATAAAGTTTTTGAAAATAGGGTTCGATGGTAAAATGGGCAAATTCGTTGATGGAATGATCGTAAGACACAACAAAATGATGAGCTCTTGAAAATTTAAGGCTTTCGTTGGGTCGCTCGATTGTACCATTTACGTCCCTTGTAACAAAGTAAATAGATAATAAATCGAGCATGCTGTGATTCCCATACCCAAAACTCAACGAGTTCAGAGGGTCGATCTGCCAGCTGATTCCTGCCCTGGGTTCAAAGGTGGTGGCACCATTTAATGTGAAATTCTGCATGTGAAATCCTGCATTCAGGACAAGTTTTTCACTTATAGAATATTTGGATTGTGAGTAAAACTGAAGTAAAAAACTGTTACCATCTTCCAACGAGTATTGACGTAAAGGTAGGCCGAGTGAATCAGCTTTTTTCATATCGATGTTATAAAACATATTGCCCACTGAGAATCCCGTACGGTTAGTATGCTTTGCGCTGAATTTTTTGTTTATAAATGCATTCAGCGAAAGTGTGAAATTGTTGTTAGTAACTCTTTCATTTTCCTGTAAAATATCATTCATATCCAGTTGATCCTGTTCCCATTTCAAGCCATTTCCTGCACCGGTTAATGATGTGTTCAGGTATGCGGTTTTACCCAAAATTTGCCGGTAATTTAACCCGGCTGCTCCCATGTATTGACGGCTTTCGAGTTGTTGAAAATCCTGTGCATATTGTCTGTCATCCGGACTATTGGGTTCCATTTCAGAAATATCGTGGGCGCCAATTCCCCACAGCGAAAGCACGCCGGTATTTTTTATTGGAAAATTTAATTTAAACGAAAGATCCTGGAACCTGTTACCAGCCGCATCATCGGGAAGAACAGGAGCAATCAGAGTAAAAGTTGAATACCTGTAATTAAACAAATAGGATGATTCGCTGCCCTTTTTGAAGGGGCCTTCAGAAGCCACGTCGATGCCAATGGTGCCAATCTGAAATGCATGTTCGTATTCTTCATTATTGCCACTCCTCATTTGCATATCCAACACACCAGACAAACCATTGCCATATTCGGCAGGAAATGCTCCGGTAAAAAAATCAGAATTGGCTAACAACTGTGCACTCAAAGCTGTAAAGGCTCCTCCACCCAAAGAGGTAATATTTGCATAGTGGCTGGGATTTGAAATTTGAACACCTTCCATACGCCAGAGCATACTTTTTGGTGCATTACCTCGTATTGCGATTGCATTTCCATTTAAACTACCTGCTACACCCGCGAATGCAGTAACCAACTGGGCAGGATCATCCACACCTCCTGCATAGCGCCTGGCTTCTTCAACACTGATCTGTCTTGCACTGATAATTGCCATCGAATTAAGGGCTTTATTTTTGCTCAGTTGTGCCGTAATTTCAACCGCTTCCATTTGTTGCACCGATTCAAAAAGTTTAATATTTAATGTTACTTCTTTTGCCGAGCCTACTATTATTTCCCTTGCTATGTTTGGTTCATAACCAATGTAACTTACCTGGATATCGTATCTACCCACCGGCACATCTTCCAACCTGAAATTCCCATCTATATCAGTTACAGTTCCAATTAAAGGATCAGTTTCTAATAAGACAACTGTAGCACCAGGTAAGGAAACACGTATGTCGGCATCAACTACTTTACCTTTTATGGTTTGGGTTAGGTTTTGAGCTTGCAGAGAAAATGCAGTTAAACAGGTGAAAATTATTAAGCTGATTTTCAATTTGTTCATTCGTAGAATTTTTAATTATTTTGCACTACTAAGATTTGCCCCTTTCACAAACTAGGCAATACTGAAAAATCAGTATTTTATGGATGAACGATTAAAACAAGCTTTTATTCGATACGATCAAATACTTAATTCACAACATTTTGTTGAATCTGAATTGGACATTGTATTCTTGATTACCATAAACCCTTCCTTGAACGTTTGAATGTGATCGATAGCAGTACTCTTATGATTTTTGATTTACATAAGAGAGAACATATTTATATTTCTTCGAAGTTTGAGACCGTGTTGGGTTATAGTATTGAGGACGCCAATGAGTTGGGAACCGAATTTTTCAATCGCCTCGTTCACAAGGATGATTTACTGGCCCTCACAGAAGCAGGTGTGTATTTTCTTAATATGGCCCTAAAAATGTCTGCCGAGGAGATGAGAAGTTACAAACTGCTTACAGAGTACAGAATGAAAAAAGCCAGCGGGGTGTGAATTCGAGTTGTGGAACAACATGTTTGCCTGGAATTTGACAAGAGAGGAAATGCATGGCATTCGTTAAGTATTCTTGATATTTCGCCCAATCAGGATTTAGGGAATCTCCTGCCCAGAGCCGGCTCTTGAACTTTAAAACCGGTCAACTTTTCAACTTTCCACCCGAATTATTGACAAAAAATGAGAACCCGCTTACAAAAAGGGAAAAGCATATTCTTGATCTGCTGGGCACCGAGTTAATAAGCAAACAAATTGCTGATAAGCTTTATATAAGTACCAATACTGTTAACACCCACCGGCAACGAATTATCGAAAAGCTGAATGTATCCAATACCGCTGAGGCTGTGAACTATTCTTCAAGGATTGGATTGGTCGTGTAATAAAGAATTCTGGTAGTTTGGGTTGGTTTAGTGCCGATAGCAATACCACATTCAATTATTCATCACTTCTTTACCCTTAAAAACAAATTGATGCCAAGAGGTTCACTGATTACTTCAACTTTTTCTTTGGCTATGCCGGCTTGCATCGCAAATTTGATAAGATCATCTTTTGTACGATGATAGAGGAACCAGTCGCCAAGGATTTCCATGATCTTACGGCTGGGATTTTCAACGCTAAAATTCCCAATTATAATTTCTCCACCTTCATTCAAGTATTGATAATATTTTTTCAAAAGGAAAACAAAGTGTTTATCCTTAAAATAGTCAAACAATCCCGCACTCCAAATCAAGTCGTATGAATTTTCGGGTGTGTGCCTGATAACATTTTTATTAAAGAATGTTAGTTTTTCACTAAATTGTTTCGTCTTGACTTTGGCATATTTTATTGCACGCTCATCCAGGTCAAGTAAGTCAAAGGTTAATGAACTGTCAGGGTATTCTGTTAAAAACTCAAATACCTCCGAAACAGGTCCGCTACCCAATATCAATATATTTTTTTCGGCACTTTCCTTTTTTTTGTGGTATTCCCTGAAAATCTCGATTGCAAGTTTTTTCCGGTTATTTACAGCAATTGCTGCCGGTAATTTATGGAAAAATTGATCCCATTTTTGATATTTTGCATTTGGGTTAACGTAGTACTGGTAAATTTTTTCGATAATAAAAAAATCACCATTGTAACCAAAAGGCTTGGTGAACGAAAAGCCAATAATTGTTTCGGGGTTAAGAATGGGTTTCATTTGATCCCTGAAAAAGTCGATTTCTTCCGCATCAATTTTATCAACAAATCCCAGGATTTCGTTATAAGTGTCATCATCCGGGCCATTTTTCTCATGCAACTCTTCAATGTAACCCTTTATCCAAGTTCTCTCTTCCATCAAATTCATTTCCTTTTTTGCAGGTTTTGGCTGGTCTTATAAATCTATTTCTTCAGTTCGTCCTCTAAAAGAGCTCTCTTATCTTCATCAACAGGTATTACAGTCATTTTATCTGCTATAACTATCTCGGGAAACTTAACGATGAAAATCTTATCGATGTTAACAATATAGAGGTCACTTACGCGAATAAATTTATCCGGGGGAAATAATTTTTCACATTCATCCAGAGACTTCTGAAGGTAGACCTCATCTTCAGCCAAAAAAACAACTGATTTATCATCTTGTTGTTCGATATAGTAAACACCTTTAAGGCTGATCTTCTCGAGCCCTTTGTTGCCGAGTACAATGATTTCATTCTTTTCGGTGTCGTCATGTTTGAAAAAACGATTAAACTGGTCACTCTCCATCTTGGACTTCATATCGTTTTCAAACTTGAACCGGGCTATTTCAATATTGGTTTGTAAATCCTTTTCGGTGAATGGTTTAATGATGTAGCCATAAGGAAGTGATATTTTGGCTTTATTGATGGTTGCAATATCTGCATTGGCTGTTAGGTATACTATGGGGACATCATGTTTTTTGCGAATGATGTTGGCCGCTTCAATACCAGTCATTTCGCCTTTAAGCATAATGTCCATCAATATTACATCAGGAAGTTTTTTTTCAACTTCATCGATGGCAGCCTGGCCATAGGCCACTGCATTTTGAACGGTATACCCCAAACTCTCAAGGCTTTCTTCAATATCTGTTGCCACTAATATTTCATCCTCAACAATCAGTATATTCAAATTCGTCATAGGGGAGTAGTTATATTTTAAAATTTATATTAAATTTTGTTCCATTGCTAAAGTCATAATCCAAAGATCCTTCTATTTGCTGCACCAGTTTTTTCACAATTCTCATCCCAAGGGATTTTGTTTTATCGATATCAAAACTACCATTTATCCCAATCCCATTATCACTCACGATCATCTCATAATTGCCATTGCCAGTATTTTTTAGCTGGATCCGGATTATTCCATTGTCCTTGTCAGGAAAAGCATATTTGAAAGAATTGGATAACAGTTCGTTTATGATCAGGCCGCAAGGTATGCCGGTATCAAGGGGCATATACACATCTTCTACATCATATTCGAGACGAATGTTATCCTGCGAGGCCGAGAAGGTACGTGAGAGGTTGCCGGCCAGACTTTTTACATAATTTGAAAATAATATCCTTGCCAGGTTTTCAGTTGCGTATAAATTTTCATGAACCAGTGCCATTGAGCGGATCCTGTTTTGGCTTTCTTCAAGGGCCTCCTTTAAGTTTGGATCATCCACCTGGCGCTGCTGCATTTTTAATATACTCGAAATGATCTGCATATTATTTTTAACCCTGTGGTGAACCTCTTTGAGCAAGATTTCTTTTTCGGCCAGTGATTTTTTTAACCTTTCTTCAGCTTCTCTTCTTTTTATTTCTTTTTCTTCCAACTCACGTTTCATCAGGATATTGCCTGCTAATTCATCAATGAGGGAAAATAATTTGTGGGCCTCAACAGGTTTTATCAGGTACCCGTTTACGCCAAGGTTTATTGCTTCAAGAAAGTATTCCTTAATGCTGTATGCCGACATCACAATAACCCTCACATCAGGATTATCATTCTTAATATATTTGATCATTTCAAGGCCATCCATGATAGGCATACTGATATCAGTAATGATCAGATCAGGTGAGTATTTCTTGTAAAGCTCAAGTCCCTCCTGCCCGTTTTCACCAATTAAAAAACGGTTTACCCGGGGTGTTAACAACCGTCGGTATAGCAGTCTGATTGTTTCATTGTCTTCAACAAAAAGTGCAGTAATGTTATGACAGATGTTATTCTGCATTGGTCATGTGTTGTATAAGGTGCTAACCAATATATTTGGATATGAGTTCGACAAAGGATTTTAAATCAATGGGTTTCGAGATGTAATCGTTACAACCTGCTTCAATGCTTCGTGTTCTGTCACCATCCATAGCATAGGCAGTTTGAGCAATAACGGGAATGTCCTTCAATATTGCCTTAATTTGCCGCGTTGCCTCCAAACCATTCATTACCGGCATCCTTATGTCCATTAACACCAGGTCGATTTGTTGGTCTTTTTTGCATTCATCTACCGCCTCCTGGCCATTTTTGGCCCAAATCAGATTAACTTCCGTTTTGCGCAACGATTTTTTTACCAACAAATAATTAGTAGCCACATCCTCGGCAACTAAAATGACTTTATCTTTCCAGTTGTATTCCATGTCGAGTAAGGAGTTTTGATTCTCAAGTTCAAAAAATTTACCATTGCCGTTTTCAAGTGGTAAATTAAAATAAAATATCGATCCGATGCCTGGTTCGCTATCAATCCAGATATCCCCACCGAAAAGATTTACAAAAGCTTTTGAAATGGCAAGCCCCAGGCCTGTACCTTCATGATCGGGTGTATGATCAAGGTTAGCCTGCATAAAGCGTTCAAAAATAAATTTTTGCTGTTCTTCATTGAGGCCAGGCCCTGTATCCCTAACAAAAAAGTTAAGTTGTTCGGCCTCCAGATAATACCCCAATTCAACACTGCCTTTTTCAGTAAATTTACAAGCGTTATTCATCAGGTTTATTAATACTTGTTTTAACCTGGTCCGGTCGAATACGACATTAGATTTTTCATCAGGGAGGCCTTTTGTACATATTATCTCAAGATCTTTTTCAATAACATATTTATAGGATTTAAAAAAGGCATGTAACTCATCCATAAGTTGGTTGAGCGAAAACTCACGTTTGTTTAGTTCTAGCATCCCCGCTTCAATTTTTGAAATGTCTATAATTTCATTGATTAAATCCAACAGGTGCTCTCCATTTTCAATAATAATTTGTACAAATTCGTCATGCTCTTCCTGGTCTTCTGCCTCACTGAGCAGGTTCGCAAAACCGATAATTCCATTCATCGGGGTTCTGATCTCGTGGCTCATATTGGCTAGAAATGCCGATTTAAGTCTATCCGATTGCTCTGCCCGGTTTTTTGCAGTTGTTAGTTCAACATTCCTTCTTTCCAGTTCAAAAGTCCTTTGTTTTACCTTTATTTCAAGGTCTTTGTTAACTTCTTCTACACGTAACTTTTGTTTATCAAGTTGCTGATTAAGGAAAAAGTCGCGTCGGGCATAATATTCAATATAATAAGCAGCAAACATACCTATCAGGTTTGCACTGATGTAAAAGAAATTGTTGTTAAGTATTGTGTTGCCTCCGGCATCGGAAAAGAAGATAGCCCCGATATTGTATCCCAATAAAGTAAGCCATCCTGCCAGGGTGGCATAAAAGAAACGGAGTTTGATGAAAAAATAACCGGCGTAAAAAATCAACATCATTCCGGCGTAATAAGCATAATTCTCCGGGATGATAATGACCATTATACTAATGCCCAGCCCTGCAATAAGGAAAGAAAAAAAGAGTAAAAATTGCCAGGACCTCTTAAAATATTTAGTAAACGAAACCAGAAGTACAAGGCTCAATATGGGTACTACAACAGCAAACCTGATGAGGTGGAATAAGTAACGGTGCTCATCCGATACCATCACGATATCAAGGTAGCCAAAAAGAGCATATAATGCTGTTACCAGAAGGAATGATACCCTGAACTGTAGCAAGGAATCATAATAGTACCTGGCCATAAAACGAATCTCATTCCTACCCGAAAAGGTCAGGGTAAGTTTATTGAGGTTCATCTGTTGCCTTATGGACGTTTGCTGTTCCATATCTAGTTCATTGTACTAAAAGGGTTTAAAGGCTCGAAAAGTTTCATGATCTGGACACATCATTTCACCTATAACCAAGCAACAAAATTATAATATAATTTGTGACATCCATGAATTTATTAAGGGAATTAGTTTTGCGAAGGAAATAAATCAGTGTTGTGTTAAAAAAATTTGTTCTTTTAAGTTGTGAATCAGGCACTTTGGTTTTAACTTTATATTCAGGTCAGTGGTCATATCCATCATAGTTTATTAACTGTCATTAATTAATCATCAACAATTCTGTCTTTCATTTGTCCAGATACGTACAGTGGCTATAAGAAAATCGAACACTTTGATTGATTTATGAAAGTATTCAAAATTTAAAGCAATGGTTTATAATAGTTTATATTGTTTGGCATAGAAAATGAATAACTTGGTCGAACAAGATTTTGAGATTTTTTATTCGTCTGAAAATTTCTGGATATAATATGGGCAAACTCCTTCATCTTCCAAATATCAGTCAAGAGCTTGAAAACAAGTTGCTGTCTGTAGGCATTGATGCCCCCGAGATGCTCAGGGAAAAAGGAAGCAGGAATGTGTTTGTAAAAATCAAAACCATCGATTCCAGTGCTTGTTTCGATATGTTGATGGCACTGGAAGGTGCAGTACAAGGCCTCTTATCAGACGAACTGGACAGGAAAACCAGAACCGAGTTAACCGAGTTCATGGAAGTTTTTAATCAGTAACTAAACATGTAACAAATTTATATTTATTAACGTCTTAACAGATAACAATTTTAAAAACTAATAGATTATGATCAAGACCGTTGACCTAACCAAAGTGTTTCGTACAGATGAAGTAGAAACCACTGCTTTAAACAAGGTATCTTTTGAAGTAAAAGAAGGAGAATTTGTTGGAGTTATGGGCCCATCAGGGTGTGGAAAATCCACACTATTGAATATTCTGGGGCTTCTTGATAATCCAACTGACGGTGAGTATTTTTTCCTTGGAAATGAAGTAGCCGGCAATTCCGAAAAGCAGCGGGCCTCATTGCGTAAACACAATATTGGTTTTGTGTTCCAGAATTTTAACCTGATTGACGAACTCAATGTATATGAAAATGTTGAGCTTCCATTGATTTACCTTGGCTACAAATCAAGCGAAAGAAAGAAAAAGGTGGAAGCAGCACTGGAACAAATGCAGATTATACACCGTAAAAAACACTTCCCTTTGCAACTTTCCGGAGGACAGCAACAAAGGGTAGCCGTGGCACGTGCAGTGGTTGCTAATCCAAAATTGATCCTTGCTGATGAGCCTACAGGTAACCTGGATTCTGCCCATGGCGAAGAGGTTATGAACCTGCTCGACCAGTTGAATAAAAATGGAACGACGATTATAATGGTAACACACTCGCAAAGAGATGCAGAATATAGCCACCGTATTGTGAGATTATTCGATGGACAAGTGGTTACTGAAAATATCAAGGAACAATTTGCTCTTTAATGCATTCCTAAATTATAATTCCTGAATATGTTTGTAAGTTATCTGAAAAGTGCATTCCGTAATATCAGCAGGAATAAGTTTTATTCTTTGCTAAATATTTTAGGTCTTGCCATAGGCATTGCTGCCTTTATTTTTATTTTCCTATATGTTCAGGATGAGATCTCCTATGACCGGTATCATGAGAAAAGTGATCGAATTTACCGGGTTGAGTCAAACTTCAATATTTCAGGCAAACACGAAACTTTTGCAATTGTACCTACCCCGATGGGACATGCCCTAAAGTTGGAATATCCGGAAGTAGAAGAGATGTGTCGGTTTATGGACATTGGCAACACACTATTTAAATATGGTGAGAAGGAGTTTTATGAAGACAGGTTTTACTTTGCAGATTCTACGGTCTTCCGGATTTTTTCGCACACTCTTTTGATGGGTAACCCTGAAACTGCTCTTGTTGAGCCTCAATCGATTGTTATTGATCAGTCGACCGCTGAAAGATATTTTGGTGAGGACAATCCGATGGGCGAGGTGCTTGAATCGGGCACGGGCAGAAAATATAAAGTTACGGGAGTGATGGAAGATATGCCTCGTTCCTCCCATTTGAGGTATCAGGGATTATTATCTGTAACAACACTGTCAGCCCTGCGTGGCGAAGAAGCATTCAATAGCCTTGATCCGGGCCGGTTCTGGAACATCGGACTCTATACTTATCTCCTGCTCAATAAGAATTCGAGCATGCAAAGCATTCACGATAAGTTTCCCGGGTTTTATGAAAAGTATATGAAATCCATAGGTGATCAGATTAATGCCAGTTTCGATTTGATGTCAACTCCACTGATTAAAACCCACTTCTCAGGTAATATTGGTTCAGATCAGCCTAAAGGAAATTTAGCATACATCTATATTTTTGGTGCAATTGCCTTGTTTATCTTAATCATTGCATCCATCAATTACATGAATATGGCCACCGCAAGGTCTGCTAAACGTGCACGCGAAGTAGGCATCCGTAAAGTAGCAGGTGCATATCGCAAACAGCTTATCGGGCAGTTTTTGAGTGAATCACTTCTTCTTGCAATTATCGGACTCATTATAGCATTGATACTGGTTAACATCCTGCTCCCTGACTTTAACACCTTTTCCGGAAAGGAACTTAGTTTTAATTTACTCAGGCAGCCCGGGTTATTTGCTATTATTTTGACTGTTACAGCAGTTATCGGACTGGCATCCGGCAGCTATCCGGCATTTTTTCTTTCATCTTTCAGGCCTGTTTCTGTGATTAAAGGCAGTAGCAGCGGCAAAGGTAAAGCAGGCGGAACATTGAGAAGAATTCTGGTTATTATTCAATTTGCTATCGCAATTGCTATGATCATTGGTACTGTGGTTGTTTCGGGCCAGCTTAACTTTTTGCGCAACAAAGACCTTGGTTTTATCAAGGACAATATTGTAGTTCTTGAATTGCAGGATTCTGCTTTCAGAAGCAAGGTTGAGCCATTTAAGGAAGAGTTGCTTAACCACACCAACATACATGCAGTTACCAACTCTACAGGTATACCTGGTGATAACAGTTGGATACAGGTGGTAAGGGTCGAAAAGGATACAGCAATGGTTGACGATTCGATGATCCTGGCCCTGGTTGATCATGATTTTGTGGAAGCATATGGCATGGAATTGATCGATGGCAGAACTTTTGACAAAGAAATGAGTACAGATGCCGAGGAGGCAGTAATTGTAAACGAAACCACAGTTAAACAATATGGTTGGCAGGATAACCCGATTGGAAAAAAAATCCACTGGGGATTTGAGTTGGACGGCTCCGGGGGACGAATACTAAAGGTTATAGGTGTGGTTAAGGATTTTCATTTTACTTCGCTGCATAACAAAGTCGTGCCTTTCATGATGTTTTTATCCGACTTCGAAAAAGGGTATCTTTCGTTACGTATTAGCTCGGAGAACTTTGGTGAAACAAGACAATTTATCGAGGAGAAATGGAATACCTTTGGTGCAAAACGACCTTTCGATTATATCATGCTGGATGACATATGGAATGAAATGTATCAATCGGAGCAAAAGATTGGAGCCATATTCACCATTGCTACTTTGCTCACTATATTCATCGCGTTATTGGGCTTGCTGGGTTTATCATCATTCGTGGCCGAACAAAAAACAAAAGAAATCGGAATAAGAAAAGTGATGGGTGCAAGACTTCACAACATACTCAGTTTACTGTACAGGGAATTTGTGTTGCTTATACTTATCGCATTCGTAATTGCTATTCCTGTAGCATGGTGGCAACTTGATGGTTGGCTTTCGTCCAACTTTATTTATCATATTACTATTTCTATAGGTTCAATATTGCTGGCAGGATTGTTGGCTCTGGCCATTAGCGTACTCACTATTAGTTTCCATTCACTAAAGGTTGCAATGAGCAACCCGGTGGATGCAATAAAATACGAATAACTTTTGTCCAATTAAGAATAATAATAAAATAGCAAAATGAAAAAAATTATTGGAATCGTTTTAGTAATGGCATTTTCCTCCATCAGTGTGTTTGCGCAAGTTTCAGATAAAGATGAGCAGGAAGCAGTTAAAAAGGTAATTCAAAGCGCTTATGTTGACGGGCTTCAAAACAATGCTGATCAGGAGGCCATCAACGCTGGTTTTCACCCGGGATTCAGGCTGATTGGAATCAGCAAAGGAAATGGTATGTGGAACCACCCGATTTACAACTGGGCTGAAGATGCCCGCCTGGGTAAACTGGAAGGTAAATATCCAAAAGAGGGTGATGAAAAAGTTACTGTAAAGTTCTTGTTCGTCGATGTGGAGGGGACTGCTGCGTCAGTGAAGTTGGAGTATTATGTTGGGAAGGAGAAAAAATACATCGACTACTTATCCTTGTATAAATTTGAAGATGGCTGGAAAATTGTTAGCAAAACTTTTTACAGATTTCCTGAAAAGGAAGGATAGTAATTGTTCAACTTACAGAATTAATTGATTTATGAAGAGGTGCAGCTTGCTGTGCCTCTACCCATAATATTGCAATCGCAAATCAAAACAGATTTTTTATATCAATGCCATTTGTTCCAAAAATGGCCCTGATTATTTTTGAAATTTAAGAGTATTAATTTTCAGATCATTTTTCAGAATTCAATTAAGTTTACTGAAAACCACTTTTCAGATATTGCTTACTTTTGCGGGCTTTTATTAGCCGAATCAGACTTAGATATTTTATTCAAAAAAAAACATTCGATATAATGAAATACAGGAAACTCATTACCTGGGTATTTATCGTACTCATCCTAGCTGCCTCAATTGCACTCATGTGGGTGTTTACAATGATGAAGCCTGAGCAAACTTTTGCAGCTGAAACAAAAATGCTTAGGTTGGTTTCAACACAATTGGTTAGCTACGATAAAATAAACTCGTCGATTGAAGTCCCGGGACGACTAGTTGCCAGCCAGACAGTGGAAATTATTTCGGAAGCTTCGGGGAAGATCCTGCCAGGCAATATCGCGTTAAAAAAAGGGCAGGGTTTTAAAAAAGGCGACCTGATTTGTAAGATATATGATGAGGAGCAGGTGCTTAGTATTAAAGCGAGTAAGAGTCGCTTTTTGAACAGCCTGGCCAATGCTCTTCCGGATATTAAGTTTGACTATCCAGATCATTACGAAGGTGTACTTGCTTTTTTCGAAAGGATTGAAATAGCGAAACCTCTACCGGTACTTCCTGAAATTGAAGATAAATCACTTAAAGTATTTTTGGCCAGCCGGGATATTCTCAATCAATATTATACCATTGAAGTTGCTGAAGAGAGATTAAGAAAACATTCCATTTTTGCTCCGTTTGGAGGGGCAATTATGGATGTTTACCTTCAGGTTGGGGGCATTGCAAACATGGGTACGCGCATCGCCAAAGTAATAGAAACTGATGTGCTTGAACTTGAGGTGCCTGTCGATTTACAGGAATTGCCCTGGATTTCGATTGGGAATGAAGTTGAAGTACTTAACGAAACCCGGACACATTCATGGCAGGGGAAGGTTGCCAGGATCAGTGAATTTATCGATCCAACCACACAGGCAGCAAGTGTTTTTGTACAGGTGAAAAATTCATCTGCCAACCCGGTATATGCAGGCATGTACCTTTTTGCCAGGTTTAGTGGCAGGGCAGTTGCCAGTTCGATGGAAATCCCAAGGCAGGCAGTTTTCAATCGTGACCAGGTTTATATTGTGGTTGACAGTGCTTTGCGTAAGCATAAAATCAACATTCAAAAAGTTAATCCCAATACCTTAATCTTTAATGGTATCGATGAAGGGACCGTAATTGTTGTTGAACCACTGGTTAACCTGCGTGAAGGAACATTGGTAGAAATTGAGATGATGGAACAGCAATAAATTGCTTGAATAATAGAACCTTAACAGTTTATTATGAAAAAACTTGTCGGCACATTTATTAAGTATCCTTTTTATGCCAATATGATCATTGCCTTGCTCATCATTGGCGGATCTGTTGCATTTGGGTCATTAAAAAAGTCCTTCTTCCCTGAATCGTCTGAGCGCTTCATCAGTGTAAGTGTAATTTATCCGGGAGCATCGCCAAAAGAAATGGAGGAAGGAATTACATCAAGGGTTGAAGAGGCAATCAGAAGTCTCGTGGGCATTAAGCGTATTACCTCGACATCTTCCGAAAATTTTTCGAGTGTTACTATTGAAACTACCGGAGAATACGATATTGATGAAACACTTGCAGAGGTCAAAAATGCCGTCGATGGTATCAGTGCTTTCCCTGTTGCCGCTGAGCGGCCCATAGTTGCCAAACGACGATCGGTTTCAATGGCTGCCTTTATGGGGCTCACCGGTAATGTTGATTTATTGACGCTAAAAAATTATGCACAGGAAATTGAAGACGACCTGTTAACATCTGGGATCATTTCGCAACTTGGAATTAGCGGGTATCCTCAAATCGAGATTTCTGTAGAAGTTTCAGAGGAAAACCTGTTAAGATACAACCTCACATTTGACCTTATAGCGAGAGCCATCAGTGCCAACAACCAGGATATTTCAGCGGGAATGATCAGATCCAGTTCCGAAGAAATCCTTATCCGCTCGCGATCAAGAACTACAGATCCTTCCAAATTGGGCGAAATTATTATTAGGGGAAACAACGACGGCAGCAAACTGTATCTTAGAGATATTGCCGATATAAAACTTAAATTCTCTGAGACCCCATCTTTGGGTACGATGAATGGAGAACAATCAGTTTCTTTTAATATCCAAAAATTACCCGAAGAGGATTTAGCTTCCATTGTCCATTACCTAGAAGATTATGTGGAAATTTTTAACGATACCCACGACAATGCACAGCTGGTAATTACATATAATTTCCTCGAGATGCTCAATAGCCGCCTTGATTTACTCTATAAAAACGGGGGCATTGGATTGCTATTGGTATTGGTAGCGCTTGGAATGTTCCTCAGCCTGAGACTTTCATTTTGGGTGGCATTTGGTATTCCAGCATCATTTTTTGGGATGTTTATTTTAGGCTATCTGTCGGGATTGACCATTAATATGATTTCCTTATTTGGGATGATCCTCGTTATAGGTATCCTGGTTGATGACGGGATTGTGATTGCAGAAAATATTTATGCCCATTTCGAAAAGGGAAAAAGCCCCAAAAAGGCTGCGCTCGATGGGACAATGGAGGTGCTTCCAGCGGTAGCTACTTCGGTAACAACCACTATCATTGCATTTTCACCTCTTATGTTCCTCAGTGGAAATATGGAATTTAGTTATGATGTGGGCTGGGTGGTGATCGTAAGTCTTGCAGTTTCATTGATTGAGGCGTTTTTTGTTTTGCCTGCCCACCTTTCCAGTAAGCATGTATTGAAAGTTAAACACCGCGAAGGCCGTTCAAATGCTGTCAGGCAAAAACTCGACAAAGCCATATTTTTCCTTCGCGACAGGATTTATGGACGTATTATGCGTTTCGTCATCCGGTGGAAATGGGTGATGCTCGTTGCTCCGGTTGCGATTATTCTTATCACTGCCGGGCTGTTCAACGGTAACATCATTAAAGCTACTTTTTTCCCATCCATACCCTTCGACCAGTTTACAGTTAATCTTGCATTCACACCAGGTACTGGAGAAGCCAAAACCCTGGAATACCTCGAAAGGTTCGACAATGCTATATGGGAGGTAAACTCTGATTTAATGGAAGAGTACAATGATTCCATAAACTACATAGATTATACATTTTTGGGCCTGGGAAATGCCTTCGATGGAAGAGAAATGGGAGCTCATGCAGGAAGTATTTTTGTTCTGCTTAGAAATATGGAAGGTGCCCCCATTTCAAGTTTTGTTATTTTAGATAAAATCAGGGAAAAAATTGGCCCGGTTAATGAAGCCGAGAAATTTGTGGTAAGTGGACGGAATACCTTTGGCGACCCAGTATCGATTAGTTTATTGGGCAGGAATCTGGATGAACTCGAAAAAGCAAAAACTGCGCTTATCGATGGAATGAACGAATTTCCGCAGTTGAGGGATATTGTCGACAACAATGCTATCGGTAAAAGAGAGGTTCAACTGGAGTTGAAACCAACAGCATATTTTCTTGGCCTGAACAGGTCGGACATAGCCAACCAGGTGCGTCAGGGCTTTTTTGGTGGCCAGGCTCAAAGGCTTCAGGTTGGGAAAGATGAAGTAAGAGTATGGGTGCGTTATCCTAAACAGGACAGGCTAAGCCTTGGCCAGCTTGAACAAATGAAAATAAAAACAATGGCCGGTGAATATCCATTAAACGAACTGGCAAGCTATAAAATTGAAAGAGGCCCGGTTAACATCAACAGATATAATGGTAAAAAGGAAATTAAAATAACTGCACAACTTATCGATCCCTACGAACCCGTACCACCAATTCTTGAACGGGTAGAAAAGGATATTGTGCCCATCCTGAAGGCCAATTATCCCGGGGTAACAGTGGATTATCAAGGGCAAAGCCGCGATAGTACCGAATCTATGAACGATTTAATGGGTGCTTATATCGTCGCCTTTATCATTATCACATTCATTATTATGATGCATTTTAAATCCGTTATGCAGGCACTCATTATTTTAATGATGATCCCTATGGCATGGTTGGGAGCAACCTGGGGGCACGGAATTGAAGGCATACCGGTGTCCATGCTTAGCGCCTGGGGTATGGTAGCCCTATCGGGGGTTATTATCAACGATGCAATTGTCTTCCTGGCGAAGTACAACACCTTGTTAAGAGAAGGCCTTTCTGTTACCAATGCAGCCTACAGGGCAGGTATTGCCCGTTTCAGACCGATTTTGCTTACATCAATAACAACTGTGGTGGGTTTGTACCCAATTATACTTGAGGGTAGTTTCCAGGCTCAGTTTCTAAGGCCGATGGCTGTTACTATGGCCTATGGAGTATTATTTGGTACAACTTTTATTCTATTCTTTTTTCCTGTTCTGATTATTGTCGTAAATGACATGCGCTTTTCCAGTCGTAGGGCCTGGATCAAATTCAGTGGTTGGTATAATGGCAGATCAACAGAAATTCTGTTAAAGAAAACTACTCGTGAAGGTGTTGAGCCTGCAGTTAGACAAATGAAGATAACTTTAGATTAGTGTAATTTTAGCTTAGATTTAACATGAAAGTAATTATAAACCAGCAGGGTAGTTTTAATAATTGGGCTAAAACATTGGTTTTTCCAATTCTGGCTGTGCTGATTGGGATGAACGTGAATGCCCAGGAAAGCGACACCCTGATTCTTAGTTTATCAGATGCCATTAGCATTGGGCTTGAAAATAATTACCAGATCAGGATTAGCAAGGAAGATTTAAAAATTGCCCAGAATAATAATACACCCGGGGCCGCCGGAAGATACCCATCGCTTGATTTTACAGCAGTGCAGGGGAACAATTACAATAATACCGAAAATGTTTTTGATCCGGATGCCAGGGATAAGGTTACCACCAATTTTATTTCACCTGCTGTAACATTAAACTGGACCATTTTTGATGGATTCAGGGTGAATATTACCAAAAAGAACCTGGAAGCCATCGAGGAATTATCCGAAGGGTTATCAGCTATGGTAATCGAAAATACTGTTCAAAGTTTTATTCTGGCTTATTACAATGTTTTGCTCCAGGAAGAAAAGCTCAGGGTTTTTGAAGAAGTTAAAAAGCTTTCGGGCGACCGCCTCGAATACATGAGGGTGAAACAAGAATTCGGCAGTGCTGTAACGTATGATGTTTTGCAGGCCAAAGATGCCTTTTTAAGCGATTCTGTAAATTATCTTTCACAGGAGCTTAATTTTCAAAATGCTAACTTATTGCTTAAGCTATTGCTTGCTATGGATGAAACCATAAAGTTCAGGCTTGCTGACGAGTTTTCTGTTCAGATCAATGATTATGTGCAGGATACCTTACTGAAGAAGATGCTAAGCAATAATAAAAACTTGCTTAACCAGTATATCAACCAAAGGATACTTGAGTATTCTACCTCGCTTGCCAAAAGCCAGTATTATCCTGCATTATACCTTGGTGCCGGTGCCGATTATGCGAATACCAGGCTCAAGTATGCAGGAACAGATCCGGATTCGAGATATTCGTTTGGATATTACGCCAACTTTACTTTGAGTTTCAACCTGTTTAATGGAGGGGCTACTCGTCGTGCAGTTCAAAATGCACTTATTAACGAAGATATTGGTATAATCACAGTTGAAGAGCTAACAAAGGCATTGAGCAACCAGTTGATCAATCAGTTTGATTTGTTTGGTATTCGAAAGCAACTCTTAATGGTTGCTGAGGCTTCGCAGGAAAGCACCGGTTTAAACCTTCAAATTTCTGAAGACAAATTCAAATCAGGGGCGATTAATTCGTTTAACTTCCGTGATATTCAGTTAAGATATCTCAATGCTTCAATTCGCCGTCTTGAGGCCATTTACAATCTCATCGAAACCGAAACAGAACTGCTCCGTTTAACAGGAGGTATAGTTTCAGAGGGTCAGTAGAAAATACAAGGATTAATTCATTTCCCAAAGACATTCTGTTGGTACTGTTTCAGAAAGCTAATGGGATCAATTTTTCCTACATAAATTCAATGGCCTTGTGCCCGCAATGCGAACATCCACCTCTGTCATCGAGCCCTTTCAGCCAGGTGTTGTACCTGCTTCTGTCGATAAGTTTTTGGCCACAATGGCTGCAATAGGTATGTTGCCCTGTCGAGGTTGAAATGTTTCCCAAATAAACGTGGTTTAACCTTTTTTTAGCCAAATCATAAAATCGTTCCATCAAATCCAGTGAAGTAGGTGGGGCAGACATCTTATAGGTTGGGAAATATCGTGAAATATGCAACACGGTATCATTACCCAATTCATCGGCTATCCAGTTTACCATTTCAATAAAGGTACGGGCATCATCATTATATCCTGATATCAACAGATTTGTTATTTCCAAATGCTTACCACTTTCCTTAATTTGCTTGAGTGAAGCTTTTATTGGTTCAAGTTTCGAAATGGTTTGGGTTTTATAAAATTCCTCTGTGAAAGCTTTCAGGTCAACGTTAAATGCATCAATCAATTCCAATAGCTCAGCCAGGGGCTTAGGGTTTATGAAACCATTGGTAACCATCACATTTTTTAATCCTTCCGTTTTGGCTGCCTCGGCAATGTCAGCCATATACTCAAACCAAACAGTTGGTTCGTTGTAAGTATAGGCTATGCCAATATTGTTTTTTTTGGTCAGAGCCATTTTAACAAGATCCCGTGGCTCATGTTTTTTGTTGAGATCGATATCATTGGGAGTATCCTGTGAGATTTGCCAGTTTTGGCAAAACTTACATCTTAAGTTACAGCCGAAGTTGCCAATTGAAAATATTATTCCTCCAGGGTAAAAATGGTAAAGCGGCTTTTTTTCTATCGGATCAAATCCAACTGAAGAAACCATGCCGTAGGTATTAAAGAACAAATCACCATCAATATTCTTTCTAACCCTGCAAATTCCGGTTTTCCCTTCGCCAATAATACAATGATGCGGACAAAGATTACACCGAACTTGGTCCCGGTTGCTTAACTCGTAGAATTTCGCTGCTTTCATTGTATAGGATTTTTGTTGAATAGAACCCAAAGTTAATCAGCTATTTCCAATAATCAAATTAAACAAGTAAAATCTTTTGTTCAAATAAGGACAAATGATGTTCAATAGCGTGCATCGGTTTATCAAGCCCAATTTTCGCAAACATGTTAAATCCTGATTTTCAGATAGGTGTTTTTATCGGTATACTAGTTGTTCTGGAGTTTTACCAGAATTAGCAATCAAAAAATGAAGCAGGTATTTCTTATCATATTTTTACTTCTGGTTTATGGAATTGCTTTCACTCAGGATAAGGCATATGTAACCCAACAACTTGAAGGAAAACCACCTTTTATTGATGGGGTAATGGATGATTTGGTATGGAGACAGGTGGATTGGGGTGGCGGTTTTACCCAATATGAACCTTATGAAGGCCAATCACCCTCGCAGTCAACATTTTTCAAAATTCTATACGATGACAATAACCTTTATGTGGGCATTGTGGCATATGACAGTGTACCATCAGAAATTGACAGGCGAAAGTCGAGGCGTGATGGTTTTGAAGGAGACCTGGTGGGGATACATATTGACAGCCATTTTGATAAAATGACAGCCTATGCATTTGTAGTTAGTGCTGCTGGTGTAAAGAGTGATGAAATGATCACTGATGATGGAGATGGATTCGACGAAACCTGGGATCCCATCTGGTATACCAAAACTTCGATCAGCGATACAGGTTGGGCTGCCGAAATGAAAATACCTCTCACCCAACTGCGTTTCGGTAAAAAAGATGTGCATACCTGGGGCCTGCAATGTGTCAGGCATTTGTTTAGAAAAGATGAACTTTCCTTATGGCAATTTATACCCAGGGAAGACAATGCATGGGTATCGAAACTGGGAGAGTTACAAGGGATTAAGGGTATAAAACCAAAGCGGCAGGTCGACCTGATTCCCTATGTAGTAGCGCAGCAGGAGTATTTTGAAGAAGAAGAAGGAAATCCTTATGCTACAGGAAAAAAAAGCAAGTTAGCTGCCGGCCTTGACGGAAAAATAGGAGTGACCAACAATATGACACTGGATTTTACCATCAATCCTGATTTTGGCCAGGTTGAGGCTGATCCATCGGAAGTGAACCTGACGGCATATGAAACTTTTTTTCAGGAGAAAAGGCCATTCTTCATTGAAGGAAATAATATTTATGATTTTCAAATCACTGGCGGTGGAAACCCATATTCCAGGGATAACCTTTTCTACTCCCGTCGGGTTGGCCGGCAACCTCACTATTATCCTGATCTGGATGATAATGAATACGCTGATGTACCTGAAAATACTACCATACTTGGCGCCTTTAAGCTCAGCGGAAAAACGAAGAAAGGGTGGTCGGTTGGTGTGATGGAAAGTCTAACCCAGCGCGAAATGGCCGAGATTTCTCAGGAAGGAGTAATCCGCGAAGAAGAGGTTGAGCCACTAACCAATTATTTTGTTGCACGTTTGGAAAAAGATATCAATAAGGGCAACACTGTTGTAGGTGGAATGTTTACCTCAACTAACCGAAAAATTGAGAATCCGGCCATCGATTTTATCCCAAAAAATGCATATACCGGAGGTTTGAATTTTAAGCATTACTGGAAGGATAAATCATGGATGGTTGCTGCACGAACTGTCTTTAGCTCAGTACATGGCGATACAATTGCTATGACTAACCTGCAGGAGTCCTCGGTAAGGTACTTTCAGCGCCCTGATGCCAACTATATTCATGTCGATTCAACCCGTAAATCTTTACAGGGACAAGGAGGTACGGTGGAATTTGGTAAAGTTGGTGGAGGACACTGGCAGTTTCTTTCATGGGTAACCTGGAGATCGCCCGGGCTTGAACTGAACGATGTCGGCTACCTGCGCAGCTCCGATGAGGTGCAGCAGGTGTTATGGGTTTCGTACAGGATCTGGGAACCCTTCAGTATTTTTAGAAGGATTAACATAAATTTCAATCAATGGTCGGGATGGGATTTTGGAGGGAGGAACACCTTTTCGGGGATAAATACCAATGTGAACACACAATTCAAAAACCATTGGTTTTTTGGTGGTGGAATTAATTTTGACGGACCATCACTGTCAAAATCTGATCTTCGGGGAGGGCCTTCCCTGTTGTTGCCGGGAGGCTGGAATTATTGGCTTTCTGTTGATTCCGATCCACGGAAAAAATTCAGTGCCGAAGCAAGTTATAGTCAGTATAAAGCTTTCAACAATACAGCAACCTTCAGGAATGTTGGACTGGAGTTTATTTACAGGCCAAGCAATATGATAAGGCTTTCGCTTGAACCCTTCATCTCAATTAATGACTATAATCTCCAATATGTTGAAACTACTGAATACAAAAATGAAGACAGGTATGTTACAGCATTTATTAATCAAAAAACCTTTGGTCTGGTTGGCAGAATCGACCTGAGTATAACGCCTGACCTTACCATTCAATATTATGGGCAGCCCTTTATGGCTTCTGGTGAATATACTCAGTTCAACCGCATAACCGATGCACAGGCCGATGATTATTACAATCGCTACCACGTTTTTGCCGAAGAGGAGATATCCTATAACAGCGATGAAGAAATCTATTCGGTTGATGAAAACGGGGATGGAATGGTGGATTACACTTTCGGAAATCCAAATTTTAATTTTTTGCAGTACCGGTCTAACCTGGTTTTCAGATGGGAGTACATTCCCGGTTCTGCTGTTTACCTGGTTTGGTCGCAGGGCCGTACCGATGAAACATCCCAGGTTGATTACAATTTTAAGAACAATTGGGACAATCTGTTCGATATACATCCCCACAATGTATTTCTTGTAAAACTAACTTACAGGCTTGCCTTATAATTTTCTCCATCAATAGCTAATGCTCTGTCTATTTTTAATGTTTTTGGTTTTCCACTGCTTCATTTAATATTAGCTTTAGCCAAAATAGCACAGCAAATATTGTACATCTAATTTAGCATAAGCTAGACATCGTTGGGTGGCTTTTTAATATTGATTATCTTTACAAAAAAAAACAGAATTATGAAGAGTATTTTAACCTTGATGATTGCACTTGTAATTTCCGTCAGCTCTATTGCGTCTAGTGTAACCATCATCATCACAGAGATCCCTGATAATACTCCACCGGATGACGAAATTTATATAGCTGGAAATTTTAACGGCTGGAACCCGGGCGACCCGGCTTATATGCTTGTAGAAAATTTAAATGGTTGGCCGGAGATTGTTGTTGAAGGAGATGGAACTCTTGAATTTAAATTTACCCGCGGAAGTTGGGAAACTGTTGAAGGTGGTGAAAATGGAGGTTATTTGCCTAATCGAACTTTTACCATGGGTACTGCCGATACGCTTGAATTAACCATTTTGAGCTGGGAAGACCTAGGTGGATCGAACCATACAGCCGCAGAGAACGTAATTGTAATGGACGAAGATTTTTATATGCCACAATTCAACCGCTATCGCCGCATATGGTTATATCTTCCTCCGAATTATGACTCGGTTGAAGATCATTTTCCTGTGCTTTATATGCACGATGGCCAGAACCTGTTTGATGCGGCTACATCCTTTGCCGGTGAATGGGAAGTTGATGAAACATTGAACGAACTTTATTCACAGGGGAAATCTGTCCCCATCGTTGTGGGAATTGATAATGGTGGAGCCGATAGAATTGATGAATATACCCCGTGGCCACATCCACAATATGGGGGTGGGGATGGTGATATATATACCCAATTTATTGTTGAAACACTCAAGCCTTACATCGATGAAAATTACCGCACCCTGGCTGACAGGGAAAATACCGGCGTTATGGGCAGTTCCCTTGGCGGATTGATTTCTCATTATATTGCTCTGAAACACCAGGACATCTTTAGTAAATCCGGTATTTTTTCTCCTTCCTTCTGGTTTAACGATTCGTGTTATGATTTTGCGTACAGCACAGGCAAGCAGCATACCATGCGACTCTACATGATGGGTGGTACCAACGAGAGTACAACGCTTGTCCAGGAAATGGAAATGATGGAGGATACTCTTTTTGCTGCTGGTTTTAGTGAAAATGAATTTACCACCAAGGTTGTGGCCGGCGGAGAACACAACGAACAATTGTGGCGTGAAGAATTTGGCGAAGCTTATGAATGGCTGTTCCTTGAAAATCCAAGCAGTATTTTTACAAACTCTTTTGAGGCTCCGATTTTCCTGTTCTATCAAAATGGGCGCCTTAGCTGTAAAGCCACCAACCCGTTGAGTAGCCCAAAGGCTTTTTATGTTGAGCTATTTTCAATTACTGGTCAAGTGTTACTGCAAACCGAAATTAAACCAGATGATACCATTGCATTGCCAGATGGGTTGAAAGGAATTTGCATAGCACGGATCAGCGGAGAAAAAAATACATTTGTTCAGAAAATTTTAATTCCCGGCGAATAGGGTTGCGTTTTGTGTTTGACGTATAGTGTCATACACTTTTGAGGTGGATTCTGTTTTTATTAATTTGACTTCTGGCCTCCAGCACTCCATTTCTCCAACATTCCAAATTTTCATTCTCTACCTTCTCTTCCCCTCATTCCACGGGCAACTGCCTCACAAATCCTTCCTCAAGTGAGATAAAAGTTTCGGTAGCTACAATTTCAACTATTGACTGGATTTTTTCTACGATGATCTTTTTCAGGTTTTCGTTATCATTGGCAAATATCTTTAGCAACAATGAGTATTTCCCAGTAATGTGATGGCATTCGACCACTTCAGGGATCTGCTGAATTCTCCGGAAAACTTCCTCATGCGTACTTGTTGAAGTAAGATTTACCTGTAAGCCGATAAATGCACAGGTCAAATAACCCATTCCTTTTGGGGATAAATTATACTGGGTTCCTTCAATAACACCTGCTTCAATCATTTTTTGCACCCTTTGATGGATGGCAGCACCTGAAACTTTACATTGCCGGGCAACCTCAAGGAATGGAGTCCGGGCATCAGCAGTTAATAAATGGAGGATTCTTCGGTCTAAACTATCAAGTCGGAAGTGATTGGCCATTTTTTATATTTTTGAATTTATAATTTTTGTAAAAATATTAAATATTTGTTTCATATTTTAATTATTTCAACTCCCGAAATGAATTATTGTAATCTGATACTCTGATTAACCCGAAAATAGATATCTTTGCTTGAGTCACCTTTATATTAATGTAAATCGCTCTGATTCAACTTACTTAATCAAAAATATTAGTTATGGATAACAAAGGAATTAACCATTACACCGAAGCAGCAAAACGGTCGATGGGCTGGCATCAGCAGTACCAGAAAGAGATGAAAAAATGCCGCTTCGACACCATTGCAGTTCATGGTGTTTATTCCATGCAGGAAGCTCTCGATTTTAACCAGGGCTCGATTATCGAACCCATTTACATGTCAACTTCGCAGGCGTACCGCGATTCTGATGAGATGGAAGCAGCTCTGGGATACCAAATCCCTACATGGTGTTACTCCCGAATTGCCAATCCAAGCATGTACTATCTCGAAGGCGTGTTGGCGATGCTCGAATCCTATGGTTCGGATGTAGAAGCTTCGTGTATTGCAACTGCTTCTGGCATGGCAGCCATTCAAACTGCAGCTGATCAATTCCTGTTGCCCGATCCGGAAGATCACTCAAAGCCGGTAAATTTTGTTGCGACAACCCAGGTTTATGGGGGTACATTTCAGCAATTTGCCGAAAGGAAAGACCGCGAAAGAGGTGTGGAGTGGCGCAAAGTAATTCACTCGCACGACCTGAAAGAATGGGAATCGTTGATTGATGAAAATACACGTTTCCTTTATGGTGAAATGCCAAGTAATCCAGGGCAGGCATTCTTCGACCTGAAAGCTATTATAGAACTAGCCCATAAGTATGGTATTCCAATGATCGTAGATTCCACTGTGGCTACACCTGCTTTGATGCGGCCCATTGCCCTTGGAGCTGATATTGTTGTGCAATCCGTTTCAAAGACCATTTCAACTAGCGGTTTTGGGATTGCAGGAGCGGTGATCGCAAGGAAAAACCTTGTTTCTAATGTTGACAATCCGGCAATGAAGGCAGATTTTGCGATGTATTGTAAAACCCTTCCCAACAGGGATAACGGGCCAAATATTTCACCCTTCAATGCTATTATGGCACTTAATGATGTGCGCACCCTGCGCTCGAGGGTTGATATGCAAAGCCGGACTACAATGACGATTTCTAAATATCTAGCGAATCACAAGCATATTGAACAGGTGGACTACCTGGGCCTCGAATCACATCCATTGCACAAGCTTGCCTCAGAGTACATGTGGCTGGCTGATGCAGAATTTGATGAGCAATATGGTGAAAAAGTAAACCGTTATGGCCACTTGATGTCATTCAGAATTAAGGGTGATGCCCAGGCAACTCGCGATGTTTTTGATGGACTGCAAAGGATTTGGCGTGCAACTGATTTGGGCAGGATAAAATCTGTAGCAACAATTCCTGCTATTTCCACCCACTCACAACAGGGAGAAGAGGGCAGGAAACTTGCCGATATTCCACCAAACTTAATTCGTCTATGTGTAGGTGCTGAACATCCTGACGACATTATTGCTGATTTGGATCAGGCCTTGTCTGTGCTGGATGGGAAGACAATAACTTCAACATCGCCAGAGTTTTCTGCAGGTGGAGCTTCTTCATCAACCTTAAGGAGATAAAATTATGGACAGTCCAATATCATTTTATTCAACCAATAGCAAATCGCCCGCTTTGCCATTTCATGAGGCATTGCTAAAAGGGCAGGCTCCTGATAAAGGGCTTTATATGCCGGAAGAAATTCCCCAGGTTTCGAAGCAGGAACTGAGGGCTATGAAGCATATGGAATATTACGAAATTGCAAATCTCGTTATTGGTAAGTTTTTAAAAGGTGTTATTCCTGTGGATGTTCTTGCAAAATTGTGCAAGGATGCTTATGATTACAGTGTACCTCTGGAGCAGGTTTACGATCAAAAATATGTGATGCGTCTCGATCAGGGGCCAACTGCTTCATTTAAAGATTTTGCCGGACGGATGATGGGCAGGCTGATGAATTATTATCTTTCGTCGATGGACAAGGAATTGCTGATTCTGACTGCAACTTCTGGTGATACAGGCAGTGCTGTGGCCAATGCATTTTACGGATTTGATAATATCAAGGTTTTGGTTTTGTTTCCCGAGAATGAAGTAACACCACGACAGCGCAAGCAAATGACTACTTTGGGTAAGAACATTCAAATCGTTGGATTGGATGCGAAATTTGATGACTGCCAGGCCCTGGTCAAGCAGGCTTTTGCTGATCCGGAGTTGGATTACCTTAATCTTTCGTCAGCTAATTCAATAAACATTGGAAGATTGATTCCACAGAGTGTCTATTACTTTTATGCGTATGCAAAATTGAGTAAATCCGAAGATGAAAGAATCATCTTTTCGGTACCTTCCGGGAATTTTGGGGATATGATGGGTGGAATGCTGGCCGTTCGTATGGGTTTGCCTGTTTCTAAATTTGTAATTGCCACTAACGAGAACGACGAATTTCCAGAATTTCTTAAAACCGGGAAATATCAAAAAATTGTTCCTTCAAAAAATTGCATTTCAAGTGCAATGAATGTGGGACACCCCAGCAACCTGGCCAGGCTTGTGGCATTGTACGGAGGCAAAATGGATGAACTTGGTATTGTTCAACAAGCGCCAGATTTTAATCTGATGACTAATGAACTTTTTGGAATCAGTATCTCAGATGGACAAACCAAGGCCACGATCAAAAAAGCATGGGAAGGTCATAAGCTTCTATTGGAGCCACATGGTGCAGTGGGCTGGAATGGCCTTGAAAGCTTTTTAACTGCACATCCTGAATATGACAGTCCGCAACAGTTATGTGTTTCGCTTGAGACTGCTCATCCGGCAAAATTCCCGGAGCAGATCAGGGAAATTTTAAATTTTGATCCTGAACTGCCGCCCAGCCTTGAAGGCCTTGAGGATAAAAATGAGCAATTCGATGAGATGGAGAATAGCTATTCTGCATTTAAGGATTACCTGAAGAGAAAGTATTAGATCAATTTGGGAATTTGATGATTTAAGGATTTGAAGATTGAATTCACTCTGAAAATAAATAAAAAGTTGCCATTAATACACCAAAACAAAAAAGAAGAAATTCATAATTCAACATTTACCAGTTAAAATCAAAAAGTATGTATGTAGTTTGTTCCGACCTTGAAGGAGTTTTTGTACCGGAAGTATGGATAAATGTGGCAGAAAGAACAGGTATTAAGGAATTGCGCCTGACCACCAGGGATATTACCGATTATAATGTTTTGATGAAACAGCGCCTGAAGATTTTAGCCGAGCATGGTTTGAAGTTGAAAGACATTCAAAATGTGATAGCTACAATAAAACCTTTGCAAGGTGCGATGGAGTTCATCAACTGGGTTAAGGAGGTCAGCCAGTTAATTGTGGTTTCTGATACTTTTGCACAGTTTGCCGATCCGCTGATGGTGCAATTGGAGAGGCCAACCTTACTGTGCCATCAATTGGTGATTGACGAAGATGATAATATCATAGATTATACACTCAGGCAGGAAGATCCAAAACGGAAAGTTGTTGAAGCCTTACAGGGTTTAAAATATAAGGTTATTGCCTTTGGCGATTCCTATAACGATGTGTCGATGTTGCTCAAAGCTGAAGTCGGCATCCTTTTCTGCCCTCCACAAAATGTTATCGATGATTACCCACAACTACCAGTTGCCAACAATTATGTGGAGCTGAAAGCGATGTTGAGTAAATACTTGTTGTAGAATTGATGGAGAGGTAATTATATCACACCGTTGTAGCTAATTAAAAAAAAACTTTGGAAATCCCTTTTCAATAATTTGGCTCATCTTGCACCTAAAAGCTTTCTATCTTGTAAATCTCAACAGAGGAAAACTTAAACCCTTAAATTAAAACAATATTCATTTATATTTGTTAATAATCTGGTATTCACAAGTTCACATTAGATACTTATGATCAAACTATTATCATGAATCACTAGCGTTTTGATGTTAAAAAAAATAGTTCTTTGAAATCCTTTGTAGATAAGGTTTGTAGCCACTTATACGGTTCAAACGATTTGAAACGTAGTTTTGTGAAAACACAAAACT
>Ga0070728_10000353_pt1 | contig 97042 bp, 91 predicted proteins | sample tdDd471_FD_66723 | JGI IMG/M metagenome (GOLD analysis project Ga0070728, IMG submission 66723) | Marine sediment microbial communities from the Atlantic coast under amendment with organic carbon and nitrate - tdDd47.1 | ecosystem: Environmental > Aquatic > Marine > Coastal > Sediment | place... | reverse complement strand
GTAAAAATTGTAAAAGCCAAGCACAATATCCAACTGGATCCAGATAGCTTCCCTCTGGATGATGAAAAAACATATGAGCTCTTTCAAAAAGGTGAAACTGTTGGGGTGTTCCAATACGAATCGCCTGGCATGCAAAAACATTTAAAAGAACTGAAGCCAACCGTTTTTGAAGACTTAATAGCCATGAATGCTTTGTATAGACCAGGACCTATGGAATATATACCAAGTTTTACCAAACGTAAACATGGTTTAGAAGAAATAGACTACGATTTGCCAGCCATGGAAGAGTATCTTAAAGAAACCTATGGGATTACAGTCTACCAGGAGCAGGTAATGTTGCTGTCGCAAAAACTGGCAGATTTCACAAAAGGTGAAGCTGATGTGTTGAGAAAGGCTATGGGTAAAAAGCAAATAGCTGTATTGGATAAGATGAAACCAAAATTTATTGAACAAGCCGTAGCCAAAGGTCATGATGCCAATAAACTGGAGAAAATTTGGAAAGATTGGGAAGCATTTGCCAGTTATGCATTCAATAAATCACATTCCACCTGTTACGCTTGGATAGCTTATCAAACAGCCTATTTAAAAGCACATTATCCAGCAGAATATATGGCAGCTGTGTTGTCCAATAACATGAACGATATCAAACAGGTTACCTTTTTCATGGAAGAATGTAAACGCATGAAATTAAATGTTCTTGGGCCAGATATCAACGAGAGTTATTATAAGTTTTCTGTAAACCAAAACAATGCCGTTCGTTTTGGAATGGGAGCCATTAAAGGGGTAGGTCATGGAGCCGTAAAAACCATTGTGGAAAACCGAAAAAAAGATGGTCACTACAAGTCCATTTTTGATTTTGCCAAGCGTATAGACTTAAGGGCAGCCAATAAAAAAGCGTTTGAAAACCTAGCCTTGGCTGGAGGCTTTGATTGCTTTAGAGACACACATAGAGCGCAATATTTTCATGATGATGGAGACGGAATTACTTTTCTCGAAAAGGCCATTAAATATGGTGCCAAACATCAAGAAAATGAAAATTCGGCCCAAGTGAGTTTGTTTGGCGAAGCCAGTGATGTGCAAATAGCAGAACCTTTGGTGCCACCATGCGAAGAATGGGGTACCATGGAAAAACTTGCAAAAGAAAAAGAAGTAGTTGGAATTTATATTTCTGGACATCCATTAGACGATTTTAGAATAGAAATGAAAACCTTTTGCAATGCCAATTTGGCTTTGTTAAAAGATTTAGAGCCATTTGTAAATAGAGAACTTACTTTTGGAGGTGTGGTTACAGATGTGCAGCATCGTGTGAGCAAACAAGGAAAAGGCTGGGCCTTGTTTACCGTTGAAGATTATACAGATAGCCATGAGTTTCGGATTTTTGGAGAAGAATACCTAAAGTTTAGGCACTTTCTGTTAAAAAATTCTTTTGTATATGTGAAAATGTTTGTTCGGGAAGGATGGATCAATAGAGATACAGGGAATAAATCAGAACCTAGAATTCAGTTTAACAACTTCCAGTTGTTACATGATGTCATGGACGCCTATGCCAAAAAATTGTCTGTACAATTGCAGATTTCCGATTTACAGGAAGCACGTGTCAACAAATTAAAAGAGCTTTTTAACATGCATAAAGGCGATCACTTGTTGAATTTTATAATTTACGACACCGAAGAGCAGATAAAATTGAACATGCCAAGTAGAAAACAAAAAATAAAAATATCCCAAGAACTATTGGACGAACTGGAATCGGATGGGGTTTTTTATAAGTTGAATTAGAATTCCTGCGAAAGCAGGAATCTCATTTAATATTTATTATTATAAAATATTTTATTACTTTTATACCAAATACATCAAGATTTTGAGTTTTATAAAACTCAAAAACCAACCGAGACGCGAGTCCACGGTGGTTAAAAGATGTGGACAGTTTGTCAAAATAACGTGCAACTTCCCTTTTTCTTGATGTTTAAAAATAATTACAACATGAAAATAGCGAAGTTTCTTCACCGATTTAAAAAGCAGCAAAATAATAAAGCAACACCTCAAGTAGAGGCATTCCCACCTTCTTATAGAGTAACCGTTCGTCATAATATCGCATTAACACCAGAATCAGAATTACCAGAGATTTTAGCGTGTTTAAATAGTTATGGCATTTCAATTAAGGGTAAAACGGTTGAAGAGATCGAGCGTGAAATAGACATGCAGGTAAAGTCTTGTATAGATGATGAACTGTCAAAATATCCCGAAAACACTAAAGGGAATTTTGCGCTTCAGGACTTTTTAAATAATAGCCATAATCGTAATATGGTGATATTAAAAAATCATATAGTAACTTTGAAGAATTGGCTTGAAAATTAACAAAATCCTTTTTCAGTTCTATTTTTGCTGAAGCTATAATAATTGTGCTAATTATACCTGTTTTTATTCTATCAATTTGACTTCTTAAATAGTGTATTGGAAAGAAAAAAATCCTCAGATATAAATTGCTGTGGGTTTAATTGTTTTGCAACTATTAAGTTCTAAACTTTTATGATAACTTTGATTGTTTTGACTTTGGGGAAGTATAGTATTATTTATTAAAGGTCCTTCCGTTCCTTCTATGGTATAAAAAACCTTTTAGGTAATTAAAAATATGACCAAACACCTAAAAATAACCGAAACCAATACTCACATAAACAAAACAAATTGTCATGCTGTAAGCTTTGGCAAAATTTTTGACTAATATTGTAATATAAATAGAAGTAGAACATATTAAATTATAAATTATGGCATTAGAAATAACAGATGCAACGTTTGAAGAAACCGTTTTAAAGAGTGACAAGCCTGTAATGGTAGATTTTTGGGCAGCTTGGTGTGGACCATGTAGAATGGTTGGTCCAATTATTGATGAAATCAGTAAAGAATATGAAGGTAAAGCTGTAGTAGGAAAAGTAGATGTAGATGCAAACCAAGAGTTTGCTGCCAAATATGGTGTGCGTAACATTCCTACGGTTTTAGTGTTTCAAAATGGAGAAGTAGTAGGTCGCCAAGTAGGTGTGGCACAAAAAAGTGCTTATACTGAAGCAATCGACTCACTTTTATAAAAATTACTTTCTAAAAGAAAAGATAAAAGGTTTGCTTAAACGGCAAACCTTTTTTAGTTTAGAAGATTCATATAAACTAATTTAAAATGTTGAATTCTTCCCGTCTTGTACTGAGCACAGTCGAAGTATGGGAAGATGTCGCTTGAGACAGATGGGCTAATGGACTTACAAAAAGAACTCAATAAAACAGGAGGCTTTAAAAACCTGGACTTACTTGCCAAACAAGTAGTTGAAGGCTTTATTGCTGGCATGCACAAAAGTCCGTTTCATGGGTTTTCGGCAGAATTTGCTGAGCATAAAATTTATAATCAAGGTGAAAGCACCAAGCATATCGATTGGAAACTGTATGCCAAAACCGATAAATTATTTACAAAACGTTACGACGAAGAGACCAATTTGCGTTGCCATTTAATTATAGACAACAGCAGTTCCATGCACTATCCAGAATTAAAATCGTTTTCCATAGACCATTTAAATAAAATTGCTTTTACGGCTTTGGCTTCGGCATCGTTAATGCACATCTTAAAAAAACAAAGAGATGCCATAGGCATGAGTGTTTACAGCGATAGTTATACCTATTACGCACCAGAAAAGGGAAGTGAAAGACATCATCAAATGCTGTTGCACCAATTAAGCGAACTGGTGGTTAGCAAACCAGAAAACAAACAAACAGAAACCTATACTTTTTTGCACCAAATAGCTGAAAAAATAAAAAGGAGATCACTGATTTTCTTTTTTACAGATATGTTGCAAACCTCTGTGAATCAAGAAAAATTATTTGAAGCTTTACGTCATTTAAAATACAACAAACACGAAGTGGTTTTGTTTCATGTATTCGATAAAGAGAAAGAAGTTTTATTCGATTTTGATAACTCACCCAAACGCTATGTGGATGTAGAAACAGGAGAGCATATGAACCTTTATGCCGAAAACATTAGAGACAACTATAAGGAAGCTGTAAGAACCTATTTTGAAACCATAAAATTAAAGTGTGGACAGTATCGGATAAAATATGTGGAAGCAGACATCAATAAAAAATTTGATAACATCTTAACAACATATATGGTAGAGCGCCAAAAGTTTGGTTAAGGGAAAAAAATAAAAAAAACATCAAAAAATATTTGTGAAGTTAAAATTGCAATGTATATTTGCCCTCGCAATAAAGCAACGGTCTGGTAGTTCAGTTGGTTAGAATGTCGCCCTGTCACGGCGAAGGTCGCGGGTTCGAGTCCCGTCCAGACCGCAAATATTGCTTAAGCTCCAAGAAGTTGGAGCTTTTTTTAGCAATAAAAATTAGTTGTGTTGTTTTGGCAGATGTAGTAGTCTGTCAATAGGTTAAGTAGTTAACCAATGGAAAGCTTTCCTTTTTTCTTTACAGAAAATTGGGATGCTTTTTTGTTTTAGGACTATTTCTAAATAGTCAATATATCTAGTTTTCACACCATTCTAGGTGTGCAATAAGGTGTGTTTTGGATTCTTCAAAGATGCACACCTGACAATCTAAGAATTCATTAAGATGTATTTGTATCTGTTTTAGATAAGGACTTCACCAAAGTACTTCCCAAACCCTATAATTGAAATAACATTGAAAAGGAGCTTCTAATTATCAAAAAATAAAGCTGTATATTTAAAATAATTAATATATAAAAACACAGTATTTTTAATTAAATTCTGGGTTTTGTGATTTTTTGTGTAGAATAATTTTTTGATTTAGACCTTAAATTTCTGTGGATAATTACTAAAACATGAATCTGTATCTCTCTCTTATATTAGAACTTGTATTCTTAGCATTAAGTATTCTCATTCTATTTAATATTAGAAAAAAAATAGGATTAATTCCACTCTATGTATTATTAGGGGCGTTACAATATTTACAGGTGCTATCAGGGAATATAAGTGTTCAGCTGTTTGAAAAATATACAATGTTTCCATCTTCAAGTATCGTTTTTTCGGCTCTACTTTTTGCCCTATTATTAATCTATATAAAAGCAGGTGTAGTTAAAACAAGAGCTTTAATTATTGGTATTGTTATTACAAATTTTGTATTGGCAATATTATTTGGCACTTCTTATTTTCAAGAATTAGAGTTGGGAATATTAAACCCGACCAATGTTCATTCTATTTCCGATATTAATTTCGAACACTTTCTATACGGAACTGTGCTACTCTTATTTGATTCGTTATTGTTGATAATACTTTATCAATTTTTAATGTCCAAAATTAAAAAAATTCACTACCTACTAGTTATCTTCATATCACTTGCAATTACTTTAATTTTTGACTCTTTAGCTTTTACTCTTGGGCTAAATTATAACAATACAGATTTCTTAAACATTTTGTTAAGTCAGCTTATTGTTAAAACAATCTCAGCTGTTGTTTTTTCAATTATACTCTACTGCTACTTAATATATATTGATAAAGAGAAAAGCCAGGTAAGCTTTATTACAACACAAGAGCGAGACATTTTTTCAATAATTAAGTATAAAAGACACATTAAGAATCTACAAAATGAAAAAAAACTTGTAGAAGAAAAATTATCATCAAAAATAGGAACTACTTTAAATAATATTTCTGATGGTTTTGTGTCATTAGATGCTAACGGGTGTTATACCTATGTTAATAATAAGGCTGGTGAATTTTTAGGTAAAACTCCTGAAAGTTTAATAGGTAAACATATTTGGACTGAATTTCCAAAAGAAATTGGACAGCCATTCTATGAAGTTTATCATAGAGCTATAAATACTCAGCAAACACAGTATGTTGAAACGTATTATGAGCCACTATCCAAGTGGTTTGAGAATAGGTTTTACCCTTCTAAACTAGGAGTAGCCATCTATTTTATTGACAAAACAGATCAAAAGAGTACAGAAATAATTTTGGATCGAAATAATAGAAATATAGAAAACATTTTAAACACTATTGGAGACGCAATATTTGTCAAAAATGATAAAAGCGAAATAATTTTAGTAAATAATGCATTTTGTGATATATTCAATTTATCACGAGATGCTATCCTTGGAAAAACACTTTTTGATAAAGTAACTCCAAAAGAACAGGAAGTATTTTTAAAAGTTGATAGAGAAGTGTTGGCTAATGGAATTGAAAATGTTAATGAAGAAACCTTAACTATTAAAGGGGGATATACACGTTTTATCTCAACCAAAAAAACAAGGTTTATTGATAATGATGGTAAGAAGTATTTAATAGGTATTACAAGAGATATAACCGATAGAGTAATAGCTGAAAAACGCTTAAAAGAGAGTGAAAAATACCTAGATAATATAATAAATAATATTGGAGACCCAATATTTGTGAAAGATGAACAGGGTCAATTTTTATTAGCAAATAAGTCATTTTATGATTTTTTTGGTTCTAGTAAAGAAGAAGTTATAGGCGAAACTTTTGCAAAAGAGATACCACTACATTTAAGGAATTACTACTTAAAAGATGATGAAAAAGTTTTAACTACAGGTGTTGAAGTAGTTAATGAAAGAAGAGTGACAAGAAAAAATGGCGATGTAAAATATATTTATACTAAAAAAACTAGATTTATTGATGAAAACGGCAAGAAGTATCTTATAGGGATTATAAGAGACGTGACAGCACTGAAAAGTGTTGAAATTGAATTGGAAAAACATAAAAACAACCTTGAACAAGTAGTTAAAATAAGAACAGAAGAATTAGATACACAAAACAAAGAATTACAACGTATAAATAAATTGTTTGTAGGTAGAGAGCTAAAAATGATAGAATTGAAAAACATAATTAAAGAATTACAAGCTAAAAAATGAAAACCAAACAAACACTAAATATGCTTTTAAACACTATTTTGTTATGAAAAAAAGTGTCGTTTATCCTTTATTAAATAAGCCTCTTGTTGCTGGACTCTCAACTTTTGTTCTACTACTTTTAATTACACAATACTTAGCATATCAAAAGTATTTAATATACGAAAAAGAAAAGCAAGAGGAGATTAACACTCAGATAATTTTAATTAAAGAGAAATTACAGTCAATAGTTCAATATAGCTACTCTGCAACAAAAACACTTCAGTATGTTGTTGAAAGGTACGGCATCCCAAAAGATTTCGACAGTATAGCCTATGGCCTCTTAAAAGGACAGAAATATTTTGATGTGGTTCAACTGGTTGATGGCAATGGATTTATAACCCATGTATACCCTTTGAAAGGGAACGAAGTATTAGGGTTTAATATTCTAAAAAGCTCAACTTCTATTAGTGGAGCACAAGAAACAATAGATCGAAAAGAATTTTTTATTGCAGGACCTGTTAAATTAAAACAAGGTGGACTAGGTATGATAAGTAGGCAGCCCATTTTTATAGATGGGAAATTTTCTGGGTTTTCAGCAGTAATTACACAGCTTTCTAATTTTATAAACGATTTGAATATTGACGCTTCAAATGATAATAGGTTTACATATCAACTCTCTAAAATAAATATGGAAACAGGAGAGGAAGAATTTTTTTTGGAAAAAGACATGACTGCTTTTAAGCAATATGCCATCCCAATTAAAATGCCTTATGGTGAATGGAAACTTTATGTGATCCCAAATAAAACACCAAAATTAATTTCTGCTTTTTGGGTCTCAACATTTGGAATATTAATGTCTGTATTAGGAGGCATCGTAGTTTGGTTTTTAATTGGAAGGCCAATGCGACTAAATAAAATTATAAATGAAAAACTTATAGAGCAAGAAACGGAATTGAAATTAATTCATGAGACTGCCAAACAACAAATTGAAAAAAGCGAACTGCTATATAGAAGTCTAACCTCAAATGCGCCAGTACTAATTTTTAACACGAATGAAACAGGTGAATGGACCTACGTAAATATTGAATGGAAGAATTATACCGGCAGGAATTTTGAAGAAGCAATGGGTTATGGTTGGAAAAACGCCTTGCATCCAGAAGATAAGGAAAGAGTGTTAATTGAATGGCAAACAGCCGTTTTAACAAATTCCGATTTTAAATCAGAATTTAGATTTAAAAATTTAGAAGGAAAAATAACACACCTATCAACAAAAGCCATAAAACTAATTGATGTTAATAATAAAATGCTTGGATATATTGGTATGTCGTCTGATATAACTGAAAGAATCAACCAAGAAAAAGAATTATTGATTTATAAAAACAATTTAGAAAAATTGGTAGACATAAGAACAGAAGAATTGAATAAAAGTAGAAAAGCTTTAATAAACCTTTTAGAAGATTTAAATGCTCAATCTACCGAATTAGAAAAGGAAAAAAAGAAAGCCCAATCTGCCGATTTAATGAAGTCAGCCTTTCTGGCAACCATGTCTCATGAATTAAGAACTCCTATGAACTCTATCATTGGGTTTACAGGAATTCTTTTAAAAGAATTGGCAGGTCCAATAAATGAAGAGCAAAAAAAGCAACTTTCAATGGTAAAAGCCAGTGGAGAACACTTGTTAAGGCTAATTAACGATGTCCTGGATATTTCAAAAATTGAAGCAGGAAAATTAACATTAAGTTTTACTTCATTTGATTTTATAAAGACCGTTGAGAAAACTGTACACTTTTTATCGCCACAAGCTTCCAAAAAAGAACTTTCAATAATCTCTGAATTTTCAGTTTCAAGCATAACCTTATATAGTGATGAAAGACGGGTAGAGCAAGTGTTAATCAACTTAATATCTAATGCCATAAAATTTTCTAAACAAGGCAGGATAACAATAAATGTAAGCATCACTGATACAATGTTGGTAACTGAAATAATTGACCAAGGTATTGGAATTAGCAAAGAAGATATAGGTAAATTGTTCACCCCTTTTACTCAACTGGCAAGTGGCTTAAGTAGAGGTCACGAAGGAACTGGTCTTGGTTTGGCAATTAGTAAAAGTTTAATAGAAAAACTAGAAGGGACTATTCATGTGCAAAGTGAAAAAGGGAAAGGGAGTATCTTTACATTTAAATTGCCATTTAAACACTCTGGCAATAAGTGAATTATATAGCTGTTGTTTTTAAAGCTATTGATTTTTTTTTATTTTTATAATACAACAAAGAAAAATGAAATCCACCATATTAATAATAGAAGATAACGATCAAAATATGTATATGTTATCTTACTTGCTTGAAAAAAACAACTTTAACGTACTCAAGGCATTTAATGGCCAAGATGGGCTAAGGCAAGCAAAAGAATTTCATCCAGACATCATTTTGTTGGACATCCAACTTCCAGATATGGACGGATATGACATTTGTAAAAATATAAGACATAATGGTGTGCCTAATAGTACAATAATTATTGCTGTAACTTCACACGCCATGGGAGGAGATAAAGAAAAAGCAATTCAAGCTGGAGCTAATGGGTATTTAGACAAACCAATAAATCCAGACACTTTTGTAAGTCAAATGAAAAAAATTATTAAGGCAAATAAAAAATATGAATAAAACTATATTAATTGTAGATGATATTTATGAAAACCTTTATTTGCTAAAAGTAATTTTAGAGCAAGTAGGTTATAGTGTAATTGAAGCAAATGATGGTAAAGAAGGATTAGAAAAATTGCACAATCACAATATAGATTTGATTATTTCAGATATTTTAATGCCAGTAATGGATGGCTATATGTTTTGTCAAGCTTGTAAAAAGGATGCCTCATTCAAAAACATACCCTTTGTTTTTTATACTTCCACATATACTGAAAAGCTTGACGAAGATTTTGCTTTAAAATTAGGTGCAACCCATTTCTTAAGAAAACCAACCGAACCAGATGTAATATTACAATTATTACAAAAGATATTTAGTGATGGTAAACCAAATGTAAAACCAGCTAAAAAAGAAAATTTTACAGAACAGGAAGTGCTCAAGCTTTATAGTAAGCGACTAATTAGTAAACTTGAGCATAAAAATTTAGAACTTGAGAATGAGATAAAAGCTCGTAAAAAGGTTGAAAAATCATTAATTCAAAAGAATGAAATTCTAGATTTAATTGCAATAAATACCCCATTAAATGAAATTTTTGATAAGCTGCTTTTAATTTATGAAACCCTTCATCCTAATTATTTTGGAGCTTTAAGATTAATGGATGAAGATGGTATACACCTGGATCTGGTTTCTGCACCATCATTGCCAAAATCATTCACTCAAGAGATAAAACGTATTACAATAAGTGAAAGTTCAGGCTCGAGTGGTGCGGCTGCCATTACAAAAAAACTTGTGATAGTTTCAGACCTTAATAAAGATAAACTATGGGTCAAATATAAAGATGTGGCACTCAATCATAAATTAAAGTCATGTTGGTCGTTGCCCATAATTTCAAATAATAAAGATGTTTTAGGAGTTTTTACAATTTACAGCAAATCCATTAATACTCCTTCGTCAAAAGAGATTAAAGAACTTGATTCTGCAATTAGTTTGGTTAAAACAGCTATTGAAAAATCAAGAATAGTAGCTGAGAATAGAAAAAAAGATGAGTCATATAAATCACTGATAAATCACGCAAGTGACCTGATTATAACCTATACCTTTAATGGAGATATTCATACTTTTAATAAAGCAACTTGCAAGACTTTAGGCTATACCCAAAAGGAGTTCTTAAAGTTAAAATTACAAGATATACTTGTTGGAGATGTAATTATTAATGCCAAAAATTACGACAATATCAAAAAAGGAAACTCTGTAATAATTGAAAGACAACTTAAACGGAAAGATGGTTCAATCATTGAGGTTGAAATCTCAGCAAAATTACAAAATGATGGTAAAGTACTTGGTATTGCCCGTGACATAACTGAGCGTAAATTAATTGAAAAAAAGCTTATTGAAAGTGAGTATCATTTAAGACAATCCCAAGTGGTGGCCAATATTGGTTCCTATGCTCTAAACATCGCTACCATGGTTTGGGAAAGTTCCATTGTATTAGATGAAATATTTGGCATAAATGAGTCGTATTTAAGGAATTTTGAAGGATGGACTGCTTTAATTCACCCTAATGATAAAGAAGAATTAATAAAGTATTTTAAAAACGACATTTTAAAAAATCATGGATTTTTTGACAAAGAATATCGCATTATAAGAGCTGATAATGAAGCAGAGGTGTGGGTTCATGGAAGAGGAGAATTAGTATTGGACGAAGGTGGGAACCCTATAAAAATGATAGGAACCATACAAGACATCACCAGTCGAAAAATAGCAAAAATAAGACTTCAAGAAAGTGAAAAATCTCTTTTGGTAGCTCAAAAGTTGGCAAAAATAGGAAGTTTTAATTACGATATAAAAACCCAAATTGTACAAAGCTCTCAAACCTATAAAGAAATAGTTGGGGTTGATGCAAACACTGAAATGACCTATAAACTTTGGAGAACCATTACTCATCCAGAAGATACACCAAACAACCAGAAAACTTTTGAAAGGTGTTTAGAAACAGGTGAAAAATTCAATTTAGAGTATAGAATCATTACAAAAGACAAAAAGGAATTAAAATGGATTCATGGAATTGGGGAAGTATTTTATGAAAATGGAGAGGCTACCAACTTTATTGGAACCATTCAAGATATTACAGAACGCAAACAAAGTGAGATTGCCTTAAAAGCAGCCCATGAGTTTTCAGATAAACTAATTACGTCTATGCAGGAAGGCTTGATAATAGTGAATCTGGAAGGTGAAATTTTAATGGTAAACGATTCTACCTGTAAAATTCTTCAATATAATAAAGAAGAATTGTTAGGCATGAAACTGCCCTATCCTTTTGCAAAGAGTGAAGATTTTGAGGAAATAAACAAAACAAATACAAAAGTAGCACAAGGTGACTCTCCAGCCTTTCAATTTGAGTTTATTAGAAAAAACGGGGAAAAATTTTGGGCTTCATTTTTAACAGGAAACATAAAAAACGATAATGGAGAGCCCGTTGCTTTGTTTGGTACCATGAAAGATATTTCAGAAGAACTTAAAGCAAAAGCTGTTTTAGAAGAAAATGCCATTAACTCAAATAAAAAGAAAAATGTTATTTTAGAATTGGCAAGCCTTGTTGGCCAAGATTTAAAAACCTCACTAAAAAAAATCACAAAATTAGCGTCAGAGACTTTAAATATTAGCAGAGTTAGTGTTTGGAGTTATAGCAATATCAATAATGAAATTAAATGTGAAAAATTATACAACTTAAATTCAAATTTATTTGAAGAGGGAAAGGTTTTAAAGTATGAAGATAATCCCAATTACTTTGATGCTTTAAAGAAAGAAAAAGCAATCATCATTAAAGATGCAAAAAACGATAATGTAACCAAAGGTTTTTCAGAAGATTATCTAAACCCTAATAATATTACATCTTTAATGGATGTGTTTATAAATAGTACCCATGGTTTTTATGGTGTTATTTCTTTTGAAAATGTTGGAGAAGTTTTAAGGTACTGGACCTCAGATGATCAAGAATTTGCTATTTCCATAGCTAACATTGTGTCTTTAATGGTAGAGAGTCATGAACGAAAAATGGCAGAAAACAACATGGTTAAAGCCAACGAAAAGCTTTTGGCAGCAAATAAAGAACTCAATAAATTAAGAGCTGAATTAGAAAGAGAAAACGTTTATTTAAGGAATGAGTTGGACTTAGTGTTTAACTATGAGGAAATGGTTTATGGCAGTAATGAGTTTAGCGAAGTATTGAATGAAGTAGAAAAAGTTGCTCCTACAAACGCAACCGTATTATTGTTAGGAGAGTCAGGAACTGGAAAAGAGTTGCTTGCAAGAGCCATACACAATATTAGCCTTAGAAATAATAAACCGCTAATAAAAGTAAATTGTTCTGCGATACCTAGAGAGTTAATAGAGAGCGAGTTGTTTGGCCACAAAAAAGGATCGTTTACAGGCGCTTTTAACGATAAGGTAGGGAAGTTTGAATTGGCTGATGGAGGTACTTTGTTCTTAGATGAAATAGGTGAACTACCATTAGATATGCAACCCAAAATACTGCGATTTCTCCAAGAAGGCGAAATTGAAGTCGTTGGAGGTACAAGTATAAAAAATCTTGATGTAAGAGTTATTGCTGCTACCAATAGAAATCTTAAAGAAGAAATTGAAAAGAAACAATTTAGAGAAGATTTATATTTCAGGTTAAATGTATTTCCAATTGAAGTACCTCCATTACGAAAGCGAAAAGATGATATCCCTTTATTGGTAGAACATTTCGTAGATAAATTTAATAAGGCTTATGGGAAGCATATTAAATATGTGGCAGACGAGACTATGGGAAAATTAAAACAATATAATTGGCCCGGAAATATTAGGGAGCTTGAAAATTTAATTGAACGAGCTGCCATATTAACCACTAATAACACTCTTGTTATTCCTGGGTTCGAATCATCTTCTCAAATAACAAAACAACAAAGTTATAATAGTAAAGAATCTTCTTTAGATGCTGTTCAACGCAGTCATATAATCAATGTATTAGAGCAATGTAACTGGAAAATTAGTGGGGAAAAAGGTGCTGCTGCTAAACTAGATTTAAAGCCTAGTACATTACGAGATAAAATGGCTAAGCTTAACATTATCAGGCCAAATTAACTCACGGTATACCGTGTTTTTAATTATTCTTCATTAAAAAAAACACGGTATACCGACGTTTGTTTAAAGTCCAAGTTACTTACCTAAAACTTTAAAACACTAGCAATCAAGTGTGTAATTTTTATTTGAAGCTTTATTTTGCTTTTGGCATCGCTATTGGAACTATTTTTCCAAAACAATTTAAATGAAGCGAGAAATACTAATAGAAGATATTAAATTTTGGGTTGATCAAGATATTATTTACTGTAAGTTTTATAACGGTTTTGATCAGACTTTTTTGAACACAGATTTAGAAAAGGTGTTTGAAGCCGCTATTACAAAATTGTCTGATGGTAACTATAGGTCAATCATAATTAATTTAAGAGACATAGACAATCAACTATCTCTAAAGGTGTTTAAGTTTTTATCTTCAAATGCACTTATAAAAAGCTTGGTCTTATCAAAAGTGTTTATTGTAAGAACATATAATCTTAAGGTTCTTTTTTCAATTTATTGTTTTACAAAAAAAGCTGGTGTGCCAATCAAGATTTATAAAAATTTCGATTTGGCAAATAAGTTCTGCAATGAAATAGATATGGAGTTTAACGCAAGAAATTAAAATGATTTTTTTGAAAAGAAAACACGCACTTAAGGATGTCGAGTTCTGGATTGACAATTCAGAAATCCTACATTGCACTTTTAAAAATGTTACTAACAACAACTATAAGTTAAGTCTTAGTATAGTTAAACGATATATAAACATAGTCGCAAAACTGTGTGATGGTAAACCAATGCCTTTTTTAATTGATTTGAGAGAAGCCAAAGGTACTTTCTCAATCCTTGCTGCAAAGCTTTTAGCTTCAAGTCCAAAACTAAAGCAAGTAAGGCTTTCTGAAGCTTACATTGTTAATTCCATGAAAATGAAATTAGTAATTAACACTTATAAAAGAATCTATGAACCAGTTACGCCATTTCAGTTTTTTGATAATCTAGAGGATGGAATAGAGTATTGCTTAACAATAAAGAAAGATATATATGGTGGAGAACACTAAACTATCAATATTGAGTAATCCCGAAATAGATCTTTTGGAATTGCTGCATAACAATTTAATAATATCTATTACAGATGCATATGGTAGAATTATTTATGCAAATGATAGGTTTTGCAAAACAATTGGCTCTCATAGAGACAATATTATTGGAGAGGCACACGAATTATTAAAATCTCATTTACACACAGATGTTTTATATAAAAACCTATGGAAAACCATAACTTCTGGAAACACATGGAAAGGCGTTTTGCCTAACAAATTAATAAATGGCAAATTTTATTGGTTAGAGACTACAATTACACCAATTAAAGATGAAACTGGAAATATTTCAAAATATTTAGCAGTATACAATGATATTACAGATTATTACAACAAAAACCAAGAATTAAAAACTGTTAATCAAGATATTAAAATATCATCAAAAGATTTTTCAAATGTTACTTTATCAATTAACTCATCCGGAAAAATATTGAATGCCAAAAACAGGGCTTTTAAAACGACTGATGATGATTTGATTGGTCTATATATTTATGATATTATTAATCCACTGAGCCACAATAAAGTTAAAAAGCATATAAAGAAAGTTTTCAGTGATAAAGGGGTTTCAGAGTTGGAAACTATAGAATTGCCTATTAATGGACAACAAACATGCTATGTCTCAGAATTTAATCCAGAATTTAACACTCAAAACAACCTACTTTCTGTCGCCATTTCAACTAAAAAACAAAAGAAAGAATTTAAAATAAAAAAAGAACTAAGGCATATAGAAGCTAAGTATAGTACCATATTTCAATCTATTAATGTGGGGATTTTAGTAGTAACTGATGGTAAAGGTAATATTATAGAATGGAACAAAGGAGCTGAACTCGCATTTGGTTATTCAGAAGATGAGGTGATTGGCAACCCATTAACAAAGTTAATCTCAAAGCATCACCTTATTACAAGTGTTAAAGAGCTTTTAAAAGCCAAAAACTTATTGAACAAAAATCATAATAGCGAAAACCTGGAAATGATTGGTCTTAAAAAAAATGGCGAAGAATTTCCAGTAGAATTTGCAATAAGTACTTGGGAAGAAGGTAATGAAAGGTTTTACTGTGCGATGATGCTGGATATTACCAATCGAAAAAAATTGGAGACAAAACTAAAGCAAAAAACGGAAGATTTGGAGATGTTTCTATACAGATCTGCGCACGACCTTAAAGCACCACTTACCTCTGCTGAAGGCCTTCTTAACCTAATTAAAGAAGAGAATCTAGATAGCAATGTAAAACTATTAACAGATCTGTTATATAAAACTTTGGAAAGAGGAAGGCTATTGGTAGACAACATAGCTTATGCTTCAATTATACCCAATAAAGCAAATGAAATAAATAAAATAGATTTTAATGCTCTCATAGAGAATACTTTAAAAACATTAAGTGGATTAAAAAACTATGAAGCTATAAAATTTGATTTGAATTTAGAGCAAGTTGACGGTTTTTATGCCAACCAGGAACTAATTTCTTCTTTATTTCAAAACATAATACATAATTCCATAAAGTACAGTAAACCACTTTCAAGTAACCATGTGCCATTTCTAACAATTCAAATCAATCAATTGGATGGATTTGTTAAAATGGTTATACAGGATAATGGTATAGGAATGGATGAAACTAATTTAAAAAGAGTTTTTGATTTGTATTACAGGATTAATGAAGACTATGAACAAGGAAGTGGGCTTGGTCTTTATATTGTTAAACAAATTGTTGACGATTTAAATGGAGAAGTAACAGTAACAAGCAAAATTAATGAAGGCACTTCGTTTGAAGTGATTTTACCAAATTTAAAAGAAGGAGAATTGAATAATGATTAAAAATGTGATGCTGATTGATGACAACAAAATAGACTTATTTGTCAATCAAAGAATTATTGAAAAATACAATCCTGAAATAGGTATAAACACATTTAACAATGCCATTTCTGCAATAAGTTTTTTTAAGCTTTTGGAACTCAATATCAATATGAAACCTTTAACGGTTCCAGATGTTGTTTTGTTGGATATCAATATGCCAGAAATGAATGGGTTTAACTTTTTTAAAGAATTTAACAGGTTAAACCTTATTGATAAAAGTAAAATAGATATCTATATGTTATCCTCTTCGCTTTGCCCAGACGATATTTATAGAGCTCGAATGGAAACCCATTGTTCTGGATATATTACCAAACCCTTAACGGTCCCTAAACTTGAAAATGTGTTTAACAAATCTGTAAATAATGTGGAATATGAAAAATTCAAAAAAATAATCTAGACCTAAAAACCAATTATTAACCAAATCTTAAAAAATGAACTTAAAACCTAAACTACTGCCTGTTTTTGTTTTGGGTATCTGCTCTCTGGCAAATGCACAAATAATTAACAATGGCATAATTAAAATTACAACAAACACAAACGTGTTTGTTCAGGACGAGTACACAAACGATACTTCGGGCAATCATGTTTGTGATGGCAATTTTTACCTAAACAGTAATTTTGTAAACAATGGAACCACATCTGCATCCTCTGGGACCACTTATTTTAAGAGTGCCACCAACAATCTGTTAACCTTGTCAGGAACCAGCGACAATGCCAATTTTTACAATTTAGAAATTGATGTCACTGCTGCTGATAAGAAAGGGGTTTCTGTGGCAAATAATTTTGCATTGCAAGTGGCAAATGCTGTGCATTTTAAAAGTGGCGATTTAAGGCTTGTAGGAGAAGCCCAGCTTATACAGGAGCATGCTGGAACAGACAACAATACGGCTGTTTCTGGAAAACTGCTTGTAGACCAACAAGGAACTGTGTCTCCTTTTCAATATGATTATTGGTCATCACCAGTAACTAATGGAGGCGTGTTTTCTCTTTCTGGAGGAAAGTTTGATGGCTCAGATGCCGTAATCAATGCTTTTAATCCTACACAAATATTGTTCAATTCTGGCTCGCCTTACAATGGGTTACCATCTGTATTGGATGGAGGAGGCAATGTTACAACAGCCTTAACCATTAATACCAGATGGCTTTATAAATATTCTAGAGGCTCTGGCTCTTATGCAGAATGGATTGCTTTAAATGGTTCAAGTACCTTGCTTCCAGGGGAAGGTTACACCATGAAAGGTCCCAATGCTTTAACTGCCAAGCAAAATTATGTGTATTATGGACTGCCAAATAATGGCGATTATCAGTTTGCAATAACCACTGGAGAAAGTATTCTTTTGGGAAACCCATACCCATCTGCTTTAGATGCTGAAAAGTTCTTGAACGATAACATTTCTGTGGTAGAGACCCTTTATTTTTGGGTAGATGGTGGCTCCACATCTCATGTGCTTTCAGATTATTTAGGAGGTTATGCCATAAGAAACCTTACTGGAGGAACACCTCCTTCCATTGCTTCACCACTTATTTCAGGAATTGGTACCTCGGGAACAGTGACTGCGCCTTCACAATATGTGCCAATTGCCAAAGGGTTTTTTGTGCTAGCCATAGGTTCTGGAAATGTTGTTTTTAATAATTCACAGCGTTATTTTAAAACAGAATCCAATAGATTGGTTTCTCAAGGCTCAAATGATTTAGACGCTAGCAATAAGTACCTTAGAATAGGTTATGAAGATCCTGAAGGTTTTCATAGACAGTTGTTGTTGGGCTTTATGCCAAATTCTTCGGCAGATTTAAGCTATAATCCTGGATACGATGCCATTCAGTTAATGACTAGGGAAGACGATGTGTTTTTTATTATAGACAACAATCCCAACAAACAGTATGCCATTCAAGGTGTTAATGGTTTTTCGGAATTCATGGAATTTCCCATAGGACTGGTCATTTCTGAAGCAGGAACCCATCAACTAATGTTGGATGCTGTTGAAAATTTTACAGAAACCGTTTATCTAAAGGACAATCTATTGAACACAACCCATGATTTAACTGCGTCTAATTTCGAAATTAATTTACCAGCAGGAGACTATTTGGACAGGTTCTCTATAGTTTTCCAGCCGGCTGAGACCTTAACAACATCCAACCCAGAATTGGAACAAACATTGGTTTATTACAATGGTGAAAACCATATAGTAGTTTCTAAGCCAAGTTCCCTGGAAGTTGATAGTATAGACGTATACAACATGCTTGGACAGCATATTTTATCTGTTTCAGAAAACTTAAAAAATCAAAATAAAATTTTAATTCCCTTTACAAACAGCCAAGGGGTTTATTTGGTTGTTATAAATTCAAAAAGCTCAAAAAAATCTACTAAAATCTTAAAATACTAATTATGAAAACAAAAAATTTACCCTTATTCGCAATAAAATGCATGGCCTTTTTTTTATTGAGTGCCAATATATATTCACAGGTTGGCATAGGAACTTTAACACCTAATGCTTCTGCCATGTTGGACGTTGAGTCTACAACCAAAGGTTTGTTGACTCCAAGGATGACTTCTGCAGAAAGAACAGCCATCTCAAACCCTGCCAATGGCTTGTTGGTGTATGATACGACTGAAAATGCTTTTTATTTTTATAAATCTGCTACTTGGACCAAATTAGATTCTAAAGTAAGGGATAACTATAAGTTAATAAAATCTGCTACCGATTTGAGTGCTGAATTAACAGCTGGTGGAGGTTCGTCTTACAAGTTAACGAGTAATACCTTTTATGAAATAAATGGCACGATAACCTTAGCGGCTCCTATTGATTTAAACAATGCTTATATTGCTGGGTTGGATGCCAATGAGGATGTTTTGTCATTTATGGGAGGTACCGTTTTTAAAGGGAGTACAGGAGGTAGTATTAAAAATGTTACTCTGTTGGGCTCTAAAGCTTTTGAAATTACGGGACCAGGAATAGCCACCACCTCATCACTTTTGGTTCAAAATACAATAATTGATGGAATGACCACAAGTGTAGGAAGTATAGATGGTTTAGGTTTATTCTTTGGTAATATCATTCAATATCTAAATAACGCAAATGGTATTACATATTCCAACATAAACAATCTGTTATTAAACAATCAAGCTTGGTTTGGAAATAATTCTGGAACGTATGAAAAACTCACTGGAACTTTCGGATTAATAGAAAAAGTTAGTGGGTTTAGTGCAGTCAACGGGTCGGTTGTTGCTGCTTTTGATGTTAGCAGCAACCCAACAGTAACTACAGGTATTATTCAAGGAACGGTTTTCACAGGTTCACCTTCTACTGCTTATGTTAAAGGGTATACATCTGGGTCATATACTGGTTATAGTTTTACTGTAGATTGGACAGTGGATGCGCCAGGTATCCCTAGAGAGGGTGATGCAGAAGCTACGGGAGATATTAATTTAGACGCGGCTGTAGGTAGTGGAGCAACAACATCATTTACTGGTACAGGTTCGGGAACTAGAAAAAAAATTGCAGGTAACACAACGTCAAATAATTTATTCAGATTTACTAGAGATGGAAATAATAAAATTACTTACAGAGGTAAAAAAACAAGATATTTTCAAGTTGCAGGATCTGTTTCTTACCAAGGATCTGATGATATGACTATTATTCTATACATCGCTAAAAATAACAATGTTATTCTAGAAACAAAAGTGTATGGAAGAGCGACTACAGGCTTTTTTACCAATGCGGGTATTTTGGCCTTGCCAGTTATAGGAACTGTCGAAATGAAAACAGGTGATTTTATCGAGATTTGGGCAGAACGCTATTCTGGAAGTGGGAATATGCAAACGGTATCACTAAATTTAATTGCAAGATAATTTTTAAAGCAATGTTTTTACTCTCATACTTAATAAATATGTTAAGTATAATATGTTAAAAAAATAATTTAAAAGCAACAAGTTAAATTGTATCTAATTCCAAAGCGAGGTTTTGCCTCGCTTTTTTCTTCGTTTTGTTGGTAAAATATACCATATCTATATTTTCTGTCAAGGATTAAGAAATGTTTTAGAATTTTTTTACGTCCTTCCTGCTTTTTAAACAGCTAAAATCCCTTAAAATTAACGATGAGATATTCCCATAGCTTTCCTATGGATACTCCATGGATACTCCATGGATAGTGTATGGAAGCCAGCGTTTTTTCCTACAAAAATTAATATCATTGGAAAAAGAGGGCAATCTATAACATACTAAGTCAAAATGAAGCCTGGTTCCCTTTGTATGATTTCATTAAAACAAAAAAACGCTTGTAAAGTGATTTTGTATACCTACTTGAGGTTTATAAGGTAGCAACATTTTTAAATATAAGTAGGTGACTTAAAAAACATTTTGGTTGTTTTAAAAGTTATTTTTCAAAAACTTATTAACATAATTTTGTAAGAATACACCTCGTTATGTGTGTTTTGTCGATAAAAATTATCGTTTAATCGGATATTTAATAGTTTTGACTTAATAAGCATTATGTTTGTAGTCCTTCTTAAGTCCCTAAATCGATTTATTCAGCTTAATAAGGTTAATTATTCCATTTTAGACAGTTATTTGTCTGTTTCCCTCATGTTGTTAAAATATGTTAGTCCTATTTGTATGCGCATATTTTAAAAATTAATTATCCATTTATTCCCTCAATTGAAGTTTTGCAGAGTGCAAGACTTGTTAAACATTAATTTAATTGTATAACTTAAAATTGAGAATATATGAAATCCCTAACAATTACACTATTAGTAGCATTATTTTGTGTAACCGTATCTGGTGTAAACCTTAAAGATACTGTAGTAACCGAACCATCTAAAAAACAAACATTTACAAGTGTGGATAATTTTGAATACAACTTCAAGATTGGAAAGCACATTAAAAAAGACAAAGTGCCTTCAAACCAATAAGATGACATTTCAACAGAGAGCCTTTAATCAAAGGCTCTCTGTTTTTTGTTTCAACCTTAGGTTTAATATTTCATATTTTATTAAAAATTATTATAAATTTGAAAGAATCGTTTAAAAAACCAAAAGGTTGAAATCATATTGTTTAATTGTAGCCCTCTTGTTTCCTATAATGTTTGCCCATGCGCAAAATAGCAAGAGTATTCAAACATTGGACAGTATATACTATTATAGGAGCCAAGCAAACAATTCAGATCTAGACCCTTCCCAAAGGTTTCAGTTTGCCAACAAAGCCATACAACTATCCAAAAAAACCAATCAAGACTCTACCATTTTAAAAAGCAAAGTTGTTTTAAACAATATTTACATTTTAAAAGGAGACTATGAAACCCTTATAACCACAAACCTTCAAAACATTCAATTGGCCGAAAGCCTAAAGGACTCTCTGTTAATTGCTTTTGCCAATAACAATTTAGGTTGGGCTTATAAATCATTGTCAAAGAACGATAGTGCCTATTACTACTATTATAAAGCATCCAAACTGTTCAGCAAACTTCAAAGGGACAGAAATGAAGGGGAAGTTTTATTTAGCTTGGCCAACATACAATTTGAGGAAAAAGATTATTTGGGAGCCGAAGAAAACGCCATTACAGCCCTTCGGTTAATACGCAATCTTCCAAAAACTGAAAACAACTTGGACACTTTGTGGTCCATCAATAATTTACTGGCAATTATTTCCGACGAATTGGGACAATTCGATAAAGCCATAGAATACCATAATAAGGCTTTATCCTTCAGTGATCAAATAGAAGACAATTATTTATACACTTTATACTCTTACAGCAACATTGCTTTAATTCATAAAGAACAAAAACAGTATAAAAAAGCATTGGATATTTATAAAAATCTTTTTAAAAACAAGGAGATCTTGCTTCAAGAGCCTTACAACTACGCCATAATTTTAGGCGATTATGCCTATGTGAAACACTTGTCTAAGAATTTTAAAACAGACGAGATTACCAGCATGTTTACCGAAGCCTATAAGATAAGCGATAGCTTACAGGATATTTACAGCCTGATGTCCATTAGCTTAAATGCTTCAGAATTTTATAAGGATATAAACCAAAAGGATTCAGCGCTTTTCTTTGCAAATAGGGCTTACCATCTTGCAAGGGAAACCAACACCAACGATGTTATTTTAAGGTCGCTTATTTTAAAATCGGATATTGAAGAGCCAGACAAGGCCAAATCCTATTTAACCGAATATGTAAAATTAAGCGATAGCCTTCAAAATAAAGAGCGTGCCATTAGAAACAAATTTGCCAGAATTGAATTTGAAACAGACCTTATTGTGGAAAGAAGTAAGCAAATTGCAAAAGAAAGGCTTTGGTTGCTGTTTTTGTCCATTGGGTTGATTTTCACTTTGTTGTTGTTGTATATTATAGTAACACAAAGAACAAAAAACAAGGAGCTGAGATTCCATCAGCAGCAACAAGAAACCAACGAGGAAATATACAACCTGATGTTATCTCAACAAGATAAAATAGATGAAGCAAGGGTAGCAGAAAAAAAGAGAATTTCAGAAGAAATACACGATGGTATTTTAGGCAGGCTTTTCGGGATAAGGTTAAGTCTGGATAGCCTAAACATGAGTACGCAACCAGAAGCAATAGAAACCAGGGAAAAATATTTGGAAGATTTAAAAGAAATTGAACAGGACATACGCAAGGTGTCGCACGAATTGAATTCAGATTTTGTGTCTGGCTCAAATTATATAAGCATTATTAAATCTCTATTGGAAAAACAAACAAAAGCGTATAAACTGAAATATGTGTTAAGAAACGACGACAACATTGATTGGGACAGCATCAATAACAAAACAAAAATCCATTATTACAGGATCATTCAGGAATCGCTTCAAAATATCTACAAACATGCCAATGCAACAGAAGTTCACATTAGCTTTAAACAAAAAAATAATGTAATTTGCTTGTCCATTTCAGATAATGGTTCTGGTTTCGATGTTAATAAAGCCAGGAAAGGCATTGGATTGAAAAACATTAACTCCAGGGTAAAAGAAATTCAAGGAGAACTGGATATAAAATCAACCATGGATTCTGGAACGGTAATACGTATAAAAACCCCAATCTAAAATCTAAAAAGCCTTATGCAACAAACCATTCGCATTTTAATGACAGACGATCATCCTATGATTATTGAAGGATATCAAAACACATTAATTGCCACCAAAAAAGAAAATCAAGATTTAATAATTGACATAGCCAATAGTTGCGACGAGTCTATAAAATTCATGGAAAAAGCTGTGTCATTAAACAATCCATACGATATTTTGTTCATGGATATTAGCTTGCCTCCTTCAAGCGATGGAAAATATACTTCTGGCGAAGACCTAGCCAAATATGCCAGAACCATCATGCCTAAAGCCAAAATAGTTATTTTAACTATGTTTAATGAAGCCTACAGGATTCACAACATTGTAAAAACCATAGACCCAGAAGGCTTTTTAATTAAAAGTGACTTAACGTCAAAGGAATTGGCAAGTGCTTTTCAGGCTGTATTGAGCAACCCTCCTTTTTACAGTGGAACTGTAAATAAAATTATTAGAAAGACCATCTCCACAGATATTGTTCTAGATGAGATTAACAGAAAAATTATTTACCTCTTATCTCAAGGTGTGAAGACAAAAAGTTTATCAGATCATATAGATTTGTCCATGAGTGCCATTGAAAAACGAAAAAAGTATTTAAAGGAAGTTTTTGATATTGAAGATGGAAGTGATGAAACCTTATTATTTGAAGCAAGAAACAAAGGGTTTATTTAAAAAAGGATCAATAATTGTTAAAATTCATAAAAAATCTGTTTGCTAAACAGGCTCTAATATAAGGCTCTTATTGGATATTACGGTTTTTCCGTAATTAATTTGTGGTTTTACCGTAACTGTAACTTAAATGTTCGCTTTATATTTGAAGTATCAACAGCATATTAATTAATCCCTCAGAAGTATTTCGTTGATAATAGCATTTACACTAACCTCGTGACTTTTTATATTTTTATAAGAGTCATGAGGTTTCTTCTTTTTAAAAACTAAAGATACTACCTTTATATTCCCAAGCTTTCATAATAAAAAAACCTAAGTAAATTACTGCTACCAAAAATTTTATAAAGGTGCCTGTTAAAAAGCCTAAAAAAGAACCAAAGGCAGCCTTAACAGCTGTTTTGGAGTCTGTTCTGTTTAACAATTCACCAATAAAAGCCCCTGTAAAAGGCCAGATAATGATACCAAAAACTCCCAAAACAGGAAAAATAATAGCAACAAATAAACCAATGGTAGTCCCTAAAACCCCATATTTACTGCCTCCAAATTTTTTTGTTCCCAAAGCAGGAATAATATAATCCAAGGCAAATACTATAAGCGCTACAGCTAAGGTGATGCCTAAAAATAGCCAATTGTTGGGTACTGCATTGGTTAGATACAGTAGCAACAAACCAATCCAACTTAAAGGAGGACCAGGAAGTACAGGTAAAAAACTGCCTAAAATGCCAAGCAACATGAACAGGAAGCCAAGTATGGTCAATAGTATATCCATAGAATTTTATTTATAAGACGAAGATATTAAATGAAAGTTACAAAACTTTATAACTAAAAAATTAGTTTAAACTAATTTTTTAGTTATATTTGTGTTCAACTAAGTTTTTAGTTTCAGCTTTATAAACTGCAATGTCACTTGAAACTTGTTGTAGAGTCTCTAAATAAAATCAGTGTTTTAAGAAAATATATTATGAAACAACTTACCAAAGCCGAAGAAGAAATCATGCATGTGTTATGGCAACTTGAAAAAGCCAACGTGAAACAAATTATTGAGCAATTACCAGAACCAAAACCAGCCTACAACACAGTTTCAACCATAGTAAGAATCTTGGAAAGCAAAGGTTTTGTGGATTATGAAAAGCAAGGCAAAGGACATGTGTATTTTCCACTTATAAAAAAACAGGATTATAGCAATCAAAGTTTAAATTCCTTGGTAGATAATTATTTTCAAGGCTCTTTTAAAAGCATGGTCTCATTTTTTGTGAAGAAAAATGACATTAGCTTAAAAGAACTGGAATCGGTTTTAAAAGATATTAATAAAAAAGATTGATCATGGCACACTATGTTATTCAAGTCATCGCATTTCAGCTTTTCTTTTTAGTGGTTTACGATGTGTTTTTAAAAAAAGAAACTTTTTTTAACTGGAACAGAGCCTATCTTTTAATAACTGCAGCATTGTCTTTTATGTTACCTGTTATTAAAATAGACAGGTTTAAGGATATCGTGCCACAGCAATATATCATCACACTTCCAGAAGTTGTAATTGGCAAGCAAAACCCAATTGTTTTAGACGAAGTTTTTATTGAAGGCATCAACCAGGCATCTAGTTTTTCATGGTCTTGGATGTATTTGTTTTATCTGGGTTCTGCCATCGCTTTTTCCATTTTTGCCTATAAACTGACTAATATTATTCGATTAATTTATGGCAACCCAAAACATCATGAATCTAATTTGCAGATCGTGAACTTGGAAAACAGTCGGGATGCTTTTTCTTTTTTCAATTACATTTTTATAGGAAAGCAATTGGTAAAGGAAGAACGGGAAACCATTTTAAAACACGAATGGGTCCATGTTAAACAAAAACACAGTCTGGATATGTTGTTTTTCGAAATCCTACGCATCTTTTTTTGGTTCAATCCATTCATCTATATGTATCAAAACAGGATTTCGGTCGTACATGAATTTCTAGCAGATGCCGAAGCTGTTAAACACAATAAAGCACAATATTATCAAAACCTGTTGTCGCAAGTTTTCAATGCCAAACAGGTGTCATTCATCAATCCATTTTTTAAACAATCATTAATCAAAAAACGAATCGTTATGTTACAAAAATCAAAATCAAAACAAGTTCAACTGGTAAAGTATGCCCTATTGATTCCTATGGTATTTGGGATGCTTGTTTATTCCTCCTGTAGTAATGAAAACAATGCAAATAATCTACCTGAACAAGTAGACTTAAGTCAATACACCTATACCATAAAAATGGGTAAAGACAATCCAGAAGACTTTAAAGAAAAAGCAGATGCTTCAAGGGAATTCATTTTTAACAATCCAGATTATGCTCAATGGATGGAGACAGATTACACAAAACAAGTTCCATCAATCACAGCTTCAGTCCGTCATAAAGATGAGAAAATCCCAGAAGGATATAGCGTAGAGGAAGTTGAAACAAAAGATGGGAAAAAAAAGACTTTGGTTTTTGGAACCATTGGTGAACCTAAATCCAAATCTATTGATTCATCAGATTATGATGGAAAAAACGAAGTGCCTTATACTGTAATAGACGAAGTTCCAGTATTTCCAGGTTGTGATTCACAGGCAGATGAAGCTGGCAAGAAAGTTTGTTTTAATGAAGGAATAAGCAATTTTGTTGTTAAAAATTTCAATGCAGATTTAGCGAAAACCTTAGATTTAAAAGGGTCTGTTAAAATATTTGTGTTCTTTAAAATAGATAGGCAAGGGAACATTACTGAAGCTAAAGCAAGAGCTCCAAAACCTGAGTTGGAAGTAGAAGCTGTTCGCGTTGTCAATATGCTGCCAAAAATGACACCAGGAATGCATGATGGGAAAGCTGTAAACGTGCCTTATTATTTGCCTATTAAGTTTGAAATTAATGAGTAGATATTTAGTGCTTTTTTTCATAATAACCTTTATTAAAACCGAAGCGCAAACTTCGGTTTTAATGCTTGCAGATAGTTTGTACGCAAACGGTTATTACTCTAAAGCCATAGCACAATATGAAGTTTACAACAAGCCTTCGGAAGTTTATGAAAAAATAGCCAAAGCATCTATTGCTATTGGGAACTACAACCAAGCGCTTTTAAATTATCAAGAGAGCATTAAAGCACATCCAAACAACACGTTACTTAAGTACGAATATGCTAAACTGTTATCAAGAACAAACAATCTTCAATCGGCTGCTTCACAATTTAATAAATTAATCATTATAGATTCCTTAAACCCGAATTATCATTTTGAATATGGTTTAATTTTAGAAAAACAAAATGATTCCACAGCTGTTGAAGAGTTTATAAACACGTTTCTTTTAGATTCATTACATCAAAAAGCCATCTATAAAGTGGCAAAATATAAGTTGCAAAAAAGGGAATTTGATGAAGTTGAAAAATTAGTGAATACAGGTCTGAAATCAAATCAATTTAATGTGGAGCTCATTAATATAAAAGCTCAAAATTATTTTTGGAAACAAGATTACCACAAAGCCATTGTTTGGTTTGAAAAATTAGTGGCCTTGGGAGAATCGTCTCAATTTATACATGAAAAATTAAGCTTGTGCTTTGCAAAAACGCATAGATTTCCTGAAGCCATAAAACACGGATTGCTGGCATTGAAATTTGAGCCAAACAACACCAATAACCTGTTTGTTCTGGGACGACTTTACGAAAAAAACAAGGAATTTGACAAAGCAGAAAGTTATTATACCAAAGCACTGGAAATGGAAGATGCTCCTTTGGATGCTCAATACACACAGTTGGGAAGAGTTTTAAATTACCAAAAAAAATATGCAGAGGCCATACAGGTTTTAAATAAAGCACGACAAGAAAATCCTAAAAACGACACTGCAGCATTTTACCTGCTTCAATCAAAAAACGCGTATTATGAAGATTTCGACACAAAAATAAATCTGTACCAAAAGTTTATAAAAGAATTTCCAGACAGTGTTCTCAAGACTGTAGCAGCAGCCCAATTATCTCAATTGAAACAAGAAAAGTTCATGAATACAGATTAAAATCTAAAAAAATTGTACTTTTCGGTTTCAGATCTGTATGAAAGCCCAAATGGGCAAAAAAATGGAGATTACCAATCAAAATAATAACATAGCTAAGCAACAGCTATCTGATAAAATTTAGATAGATGAAACATTTGTACCTTTCTTTTGGTTTTTTATTGCTTGTTTCTTGCAATTATTTTGATGTCAAGAAGACAACCTCTGATACTATTTTAAACGAAGAATTAAAGACATTTAATTGGAGCGACGTGGATGAATATCCTTCTTTTGCATCCTGCAACGATGATGTTTCCAAAGAAGAAAAAAAACATTGTTTCCAAAACACTTTAATAGCTATTATTACCAATAAAATTCAAAGGGATACCATTGTGGTTTCGCAAGATATTAAGGATACCATTTTTATGAAATTTCAAATTTCTGAAACTGGAATTCTATCCTTAATGGAAGCCAAGATTGACTCGGTAACGCTTCACGAAATCCCAAACATCAAAGAGCTTCTCAAAAACAGTTTGGACTCTTTGCCAGAGATTTATCCAGCCATTAAACGTGGACAGCAAGTAAAAACAGCGTTTACTTTGCCTGTAATCATTCAAGTGGATTAAGGTTTAAAACCTAATGGCCAGTTTTTTCATGAGCCTCAATATTTCAACATACAGCCAAATAAGTGTCACCAAAAGTCCCCAAGTGGCCAACCATTCTTTTTCTTTTGGAGCCTTGTTTTTGTGTTTTTCTATATAATCAAAATCCAAAAGTAATGCCAAAGAGGCAAAAATAGCTGCCAAGACATTAAAAAGTATGGCAAGCCAGGACGTTCCCCAAATAAAGGTTTCAATCCCAAAAAAGCTAAGGATCCAGGACATAAGATATATTATAAAAATGCTGGCACAAGCTGTAATGATAACGCTTCTCAATTTTTTAGTGACCACAATAATTCGGGTTTGGTATAACAGCAGCATCACAAAAAACGTCATAATGGTCACTCCTATGGCTTGAAAAGGTAAATTGGGAAATTTAGCATGCGCATAACTGGTAATGCCACCAAGAAAAAACCCTTTGGCAATGGCGTAAAGTGGCACTAAAAACTTAGCCCATTGGTTTTTTACTGAAATAACAATGCTTAGTACAATGGCAGCAATCATGCCTCCTGTTACAAACCATTTTATGTCTGTACCAGAAATATATAAATTCCATACATATACAACAATGGCCGCAACAATGAGTAATGAAAACAAGGATTTTAAAAGGATGCCTGTTACGCTCATTTTTTTGGAAGCAGTTGGATCATTTTCCCAAAAATAATCGTTAAAAGCTGGATTGGAGGTTTTGTCTAAGCGCATGTATTATAGGTTCAATTTAAAGCCAACAGCAAAATCTATCGGGAAATTTCCTTGATTATCAATAAATAAGGCAAACAGATTGTTGTAAGCTAAAGTGACGTATCCATTTTTAGTGACTTTTATATCACTTCCCAAACCAAAAATAAAAGGGACTTCCAACTCAGAATCTGAGTTTTCTTCTGAAATATATGTACCAGGATTTAAAGGGTCTTCGTAGCTTAGGGTTTCATTATGAAATGTATAGGTTACAAGCGTGACATTTCCATACACACTAAAAGTTTCTTTATTGATGGCTCGAAATCTATAGCCTAAACCCAATTGGGTAGCCGAATATTCAAAATCATCTGCTTCCAAAGCAGTTCTCAAATTAACATATCCAGCATGACGCGTTAATCGTGTGTTGCTGTAAACTTCAAATTCTGCCCCAAAAAATGGTACAGATGTATTTTTGGGATTGTTTACAAACGGTTGATTGGTAAGGCCTCCAAAAACGCCCAACCTGGCTTGGATCTTGTTTCTTGGTTCGTAATTGTAACTCAAATCACTGGTAGAATTGTACATGTTAATATAATCTTTTAAACTGGCAAGTGTTAGGTTTACTTTCTCTGCCGAGAGGCCATAATCTTGTGTTAGGGCATTTAAAGTGTGTCTGTATTCTTTTTGATATTCTTTGGTATCCGGATTTTTAGTGTTTACCAATTCTTTTATGGAACCATCTTCTGTTCTAACAAAATACCTGTATTGACCATCGATAATGTTCCAGAGTAAATCCAGGTTCCCTTCTACTTCTGTTTTAAGTTCCAAGGTTTCACCATTAACAGTATAAGTTTCTTGTGCTTTTAAAGAAACAAAGCTAAAAGATAAACATAAAATAAAGATGAGCTTTTTCATTAGATTTAGGATTTCAATTCTTGTAAATCTAACAAAAATAAATGATTCATCCACTATTTTTCATAGGCTCTGTCTTTCCATTTATAGTTTGAAAAAAGGGATAAGGTTGCTATGTATACACTAAAAAATGGATACAAAAAAGCGCAAAGGAGATAGGATCCAAAAAGCTGTTTCTGTTTAAAGAAAGAGGCTGTTTTAAAAAGCAGTACAAAATCGATAGTTAGTTTTAAGCCAAAAACCAATACCAACGTGTAGGCATCCATGGAACCAATACCAGTGAAAACCAATGTGGCTATTAAAGTAGCGTTCATAATTAAAACCAGCAAACCCGTTAATTTCCCAAAGGTGTTTTTATAGTTTGTGGTTTTGGAAGCCCAACGAACCCGTTGCGATTTTAAACTAGCAAAATTGGGTTGCGGTTTGGTTAACACAATAGCTTCCATGGCTTTTAAAAACACCACAGCGTTGGGTTGTTTTTCTATGGCTTTTTGCAATAAAAACACATCATCGCCACTGGCTATGTTTGTGTTACCTTCAAAACCATTTAGGAGAAAAAAAAATGTTTTTCGGTAAGCCATATTGGCACCATTGCTTAAAAAGGGTTTCTTTAATCCAAAACCACCAATGGTCGCTCCAATCAAACTTAAAAAATCGAAAGCTTGAAAACGATCCAAAAACTTATGGATGTGTGTATAGGCAACAGGGCCACAAACCATATGGCAAGAGGTTTTTGTGATAAAGCCATTATAACATTCCAACCAGAATTTAGGGAGCAAACAATCGGCATCTGTAGTTAAGATCCATTCATATTGAGCTTTTTCAATGGCCATTTTAATGGCTTCTTTTTTTGGGGATTTTGAACATTGTTTATTCTGAAGGATTTTGTAATCAATGGATGTGTTGTTTAAATGTTTTTCTATAATTTCAACTGAAGCATCTTCAGAGTTATCATTTACAAAAATGAGCTCAAAGTGTGAAACAGGATACTTTAAGTTTAAAATGGTATTCAACAATGTTGGTAAATGTTCGGCTTCGTTCCTAAAAGGGATCACTACCGAAAATTTGTTTTTTAGGGATTCTTCATAGTAATAAAAGTAGGGAACCTTATCAAACCCATAGATAAAACATCCTATTAAAAACAGGTAACAACATGTGATGAAAATAATAAAAACAATCATGGTTCCACAGGTTTAGGAAGTTTAAATTTTAACACAAACACACTGCCAACTATACTTGGAAACACAAAATTTAACAACCACATACAGGTAACAACACTTAAGGTGGTGAGTTCGTTTACGCCAACAATGGAAAACAAATAGACCGCTACACTGCCTTTTATAACCACATCAAAAATAAAAATGGATGGTATAACAGAAGCCAATAAATACATGGAGGTAATAACAATCATGGCATTTTTATAAGACACTTCCACACCAAAAAAATGCAACAACAAATAAAACTGAAATGAAAAAACAAGATATCTGCCTGTGGAAAGAATCAAACAAGTGAGATAATGTCTTAAAGATATTTTTTTAAAGAAGTTTATAATCTTTTCAATGGAAATTCCTTTTATAGTGACTTCTTTTTTCTTCCATCCTAAAATAGCCATGCTAGTGATGATTAAAATAATCCCTAAAAACCTAACTGTTTTATGATAGTTGATATCTACAGGATATTTTGAAATAAAATAATATAAGCCAATAATTCCAAAAACTGTTGTAACAAGCATTTGTATCATGTTTCCAAGAAAATTGAGCAGGACTATTTTTTTTCTAAATTCTGAGGTAAAAAAAATAGCTTTGGCGCCATATTCCCCTATTCGGTTTGGAGTGAATAAAGATGCTGTTAAAGAACCTAAACTTTGTTGCACTGCTTTTTTAAAAGAAATTTTCTTAAATATGGAGACAAGTTGTTTCCATTTTAAAATTTCCAAAAACCAGTTAAAAACACTTAAAATCATCAATAAACCGATGTTTTTAAGGCTAAAAACCTTATTTTCCTGTAAAAAACCATTAAAAACCTGAAAATCCAATTGGTTATTTGATGTCAATTTGTAATAAATAAAATAAAAAGCACCAACTACCAAGCTTATTTTAAGAAGCACAAAAAAGAATTGTTTAGTTTTGTATGGTAAGGTTCTGAGCATATTTTTGGAATACCTACTTTTTAAGCCGCAAATTAAACAATATCCTTTTATGAACACACATTTTATAAACATCAAACAAACTTCGGTTTTTATTATTTTTTTGTTTATTGCTTTTTCTGGATTTGGTCAAGCCGAAACCAGCAAATGGAAAGCCCAGCTTGCCATAGGTGTTAACAGTCCAAGTGATAATGGTTTTGTTACAGGATTTGTAGCCAAGCCTATAAACTTTCCAACTATTAATTTAGGGATTCAGCACATGTTCAAAAGACAGTTTGGGGCAAAATTGGATTTTGGTTACAATAGGATTGCTCATGAGGCAGATTCTCCATACTTTAAGGTAAATTACTCCAGGATCAATGCCCAGTTTGTTTACGATCCTACACCAGTTTTGGGATTCTTACCTATTGGCATGGGGATTGTGGCTCATACAGGACCAGGTTTTAGCATAATAAAACCTTTGGGAACATATGGTGCAAACAAAACCTCGTTTGTAAATGTCATGGCAGGCATTGAATTTCATTACAGCATTACAGATGTGTTAACCATTTATTTGGATACTTCTTATATATATGGACTTAGTGGCGATTTTGACCCTGTTACAGAAGGCTATGGGTCATTTAATGGAAATTTACTAACTGCAACCATTGGAGTGTCTTACTCTTTAAGTGGTTGTTATTATTGCGATTAATGAGCAAAGAAAAAATCATCTTAGGAATTGATCCAGGAACAACCATTATGGGATTTGGTCTTATAAAAGTGGTTGGAAAAACCATGCAGTTTATGCAGTTAAATGAACTCGATTTAAAAAAATACGACAATCATTATTTAAAGTTGAAACTTATTTTTGAGCGAACCATTGAGCTTATAGAAACCCATCATCCAGATGAAATAGCCATTGAAGCACCATTTTTTGGAAAAAACGTTCAAAGTATGCTTAAGTTAGGTAGAGCTCAAGGAGTGGCCATGGCAGCAGGTTTGAGCAGGGAAATTCCCATTACCGAATATTCGCCAAAAAAAATAAAAATGGCCATTACCGGAAATGGAAATGCCAGTAAGGAGCAAGTGGCCAAAATGCTTCAAAGCCTGTTGGGGATTAAAACCCTTCCAAAAAATCTGGACTCCATGGATGGTTTGGGTGCTGCTGTTTGTCATTTCTATAATGATGGTAGAATAGAAATAGGCAAAAGTTATTCTGGTTGGGCAAGTTTTGTGAAACAGAACGAAGAACGTGTAAAAAAGTAGCCAGGATTTAATGATAGTAAGCAGTTTGATCTGTGTTGGAATAATATGAAAAAGGATTTGGATTATAACCATTTAAGCAATATCTCAAACCCAACAGAGGAGAGGCAAAGTACTGCAGGAATTTACATTCACATACCTTTTTGTAAACAAGCCTGCTACTATTGCGATTTTCATTTTTCCACCTCTTTAAAGAAAAAAGACGAATTGGTTCAAGCTTTGGGAAAGGAGCTTGAGTTGCGACAAGACGAACTAAAAAACCATACCATTGAAACCATCTATTTTGGAGGAGGAACACCATCCTTATTGACTATAGAAGAACTACGGTTTTTAATAGCCAAGGTCTATAAAAATTATCAAGTAATAGAAAATCCGGAAATTACCTTGGAGGCCAATCCAGACGATCTGTTGTCTGTTCGTGACCAGTCGGGAACTATTTTTGAAGACTATAAAAATATAGGGATAAACAGACTTTCCATAGGGATTCAATCGTTTTTTGAAGACGATTTAATAGCCATGAATCGTGCGCATTCATCCTTGGAAGCAAAAGAATGTCTGTCTGAAGCCACTCGTCATTTCAATAATATTACCATCGATTTAATTTATGGCATTCCAAACATGAGTTTAGAAAAATGGAACAAAAACCTTGAAATGGCATTTGGTTTTGGGGTGAACCATATTTCCAGTTATGCCTTAACGGTAGAGCCAAAAACAGCGTTGGATACTTTTATAAAAAAGGGACAATATCCATCCATGGATGATGCTTTGGCGCAACTTCACTTTAAGCATTTAATAGCAGAGACCCAAAAACAAGGTTTTGTCCATTATGAGATTTCCAATTTTGGAAAACCAGGGTTTTTCTCAAAACACAATACCAGTTATTGGCAAGGAACACCTTATTTGGGCATTGGACCTTCGGCACATTCATTCCATGGAAATACAAGAAGTTGGAATGTGGCCAATAATACCAAATACATTAAGGGTATCCAAGAAAACAAACTGCCACACACCATGGAAACCTTAACAGTCCAAGAGCAATATAACGAATACGTAATGACAGGTTTACGCACCATTTGGGGAGTTTCTTTGGATAAAGTTGAAACGGATTTTGGTACTGTGTTTAAAACCTATCTTTTAGAGCAATCCAAAAAGCATATAAACCAACAATTATTGTATCTTGATGGAGGCAAATTAACAGTCACTGAAAAAGGAAAGTTTTTAAGTGATGGGATTGCTTCAGATTTATTTAAGTTGGATTAAAAATGAATAGTGCGTCTTGTAAAAATTGCAACCAACCATTAATTGGCAAATTTTGTCATAACTGTGGTGAAAAAGTGGTAGAGAAAACAGATTTTTCTTTAAAAACATTATTTAACCAGTTGGTTGATGGCCTATTTAATATCGATTCCAAAGTATATCAAACCTTCATCTATTTATTATTTAAACCTGGTAAGTTAACTACCAATTATCTGGATGGAATTAGAAAACCTTTTATGAAACCCATTCAAGTATTTTTAATTTCCAACGTCTTGTTTTTTTTATTGCTTACCCAAGCAGATATATTAAGGATTCCTGCAAAGTATTATTTTAATAGTGGGAGAGATTTAAATATTGAAACAAAATTGTTACAGACAGAAAGTACACAAGCAGAATTAATTCAGGCGTATGATGGACTTTCAGCCAACTTGTCAAAATCTATAGTAATTATAATTGTACCAGTATTGGCATTGGTGTTTTGGATATTGTTTTATAAAAACCACTTTCTCTTTGGGATGTATTTAATTTTTGCCATGCATTACCTGTCGTTTTTTTTCATAAGTTGCCTTTTGGCCATATCTGTTGTAAGCTTAGGCAATAGAGCCGTTCAGGTTTTTATTGTATTGGTTAATTTTATATATTTATTTTTTGCTCTTAAGCATGTATATAAAAGCAAACAGGCAATGGTGTTTTTTAAAGCCTTGGTAATACTTCTTGCTTTTGTAGGAATTACAGCCCTTTACAGAGAATTCATAAGTTATTTATCATATAAATTAGTATAAAAGTGATTGCAACCATACAGTACAATTCAAAGAAACTTCAAATTGATTTATCTAAACCTTTAGATATTTCCATACCATTAAGGGCTTCAACAAACAACGTAAATGCTTGGTATCTTGACCAACCCAAGATAGAACCAGTTAAAGATGGTGAATGGGTTGCAAGTGTGGCAGATGGAGCCGATGTGAATTTTAATAATATTTGGTTCAATCCTCATGCTCATGGTACACATACAGAATGTGTTGGGCACATTACCAAAAAGGTGCACTCCATCAATCAACAATTAAAGCAATTTTTCTTCTTGGCAGAAGTCATTACTGTTGCTCCCGAAAAGAAAGGGAAAGATTTTGTTATTTCAAAAAAACAACTTCAGTTTGCCTTGGGGAACAAAAAACGCGATGCTGTTGTAATAAGGACCATACCCAATACCATCGAGAAATTGAGCCAGCACTATTCGCATACCAATCCACCTTATTTACTGTCCGAAGCTGCCATATATTTGCGTGATAAAGGTGTGAAACACTTGTTGATAGATTTGCCAAGTGTAGATAAAGAGCAGGACAATGGCGAATTATTGGCACATAACGCCTTTTGGAATACAGCAGGAAGAACCAGAATGGATGCCACGATTACCGAATTTATTTTTGTGCCAAATACCGTTTTAGATGGCACTTACTTTTTAAATTTACAAATCGCTCCATTTGAAAATGATGCAACTCCCAGCAAACCTGTTTTATATAATATTTTAGATTGATCATAAAACCTCTTTAAAGATAGAAGAACCCTTCATGTTTATAATGGGTATTTTAGCTTTTGCCCAATTGGACTGTGCTTGGTGGTTTTTGGTTTGATTTCATCAGTTGTTCTGAAGTTCTTTTTCATTCAGTTTACAGAAAAATTCCTTGCTATGTTGTTAACCAATGAGGGTTTTCTTCCATAAAAGAGAAAATATTCATTAACATCAAATACGAAACTATGGAATCTATTAAAAACACCACAACTGTAACCGAAGGAAAAAACATAGCAATTATTGCTTACATAACTGTTATAGGACTAATTATTGCTTTTGTGATGAATAACGACAAGAAAAACCCATTTGCAGCCTTTCATATCAAACAATCTTTGGGCTTGGCTTTAACCGGATTTGCATTGGGAATTATAGGCATTATCCCTATAATAGGATGGCTTATTAATATAATTGGAATCTTTGTTTTGGTTTACATGTGGATTATGGGACTGTTAAATGCCATAAATGGAACCGAAAAAGTAGTGCCGATTTTGGGAAATAAATATGCCGAATGGTTTAAAAATCTTTAATTTATTGTGTAATTTTAAACACATTCAAATGTTAATCTTGAATGTGTTTTTTATGAACATTGAAGAACTTCGTACATATTGTATTTCTAAAAAAGGGGTTACCGAAGACTTCCCCTTTGATGCAGACACTTTGGTCTTTAAAGTCTTGGGAAAAATGTTTGCATTGATAGGATTGAAAAAATGGGAAGCTGGCGAAAAAGCCATTAATTTAAAGTGCGATCCTGAATATGCCCAAGAACTTCGAGCAGAATACAGCAGTATTCGTGCTGGTTACCATATGAGTAAAAAACATTGGAACACCCTTTATATCCAAGAAGGGGAATTATCTCCCAAATTTATTTGCGCACTAATAGATCATTCGTATGATATGGTTGTAAAAGGCATGCCCAAAAAAATGAGGGAATCTCTTCAATAAAAACAGTATGTTTGCAAAAACAAATAAAATGTCATTATGTCTGTATTGCAAACACTACAAGAACGAAGCAAGAACACTTGCGAATTATGTGCTTCTACCGAAGGTTTAACCCAATATATCCTGCCTCCTTCATTAAACGAAAATGTAGATAACAGTATCTTGGTATGTAAGACCTGTCTGGACCAAATAGAAGGAAATGTGGAGCTGGATGTAAACCATTGGAGATGTTTAAATGACAGCATGTGGAACGAACATGTGGCTGTACAGATACTGTCTTGGAGAATGTTGCAAAGACTACGTCATGAAGGTTGGCCAAAAGATTTATTGGACATGATGTATCTGGATGATGACGCATTGGCTTTGGCAAGAGCAACTGGAGAACATGAAGATGAAGCCAATAAAATAATCCATAGGGATTCCAATGGAGTTGTTTTGGAAGCAGGAGATTCTGTTGTATTGATAAAAGACCTTAAAGTAAAAGGATCCAGTATGGTTGCCAAACAAGGAACTGCTGTAAGAAACATTCGTTTAGATCATGAAAATGCCGAGTATATTGAAGGGAAGGTTGATGGTCAAAATATTGTGATAATTACTAAATTTGTCAAGAAAACTTAAGATGTAAAATTCTTAAATACAAGTAATTATGAGGTTAATGTAAGAAATTAGGTCGTTAATCGAAAAAAAAAACACTAATGTTTCATTTATCTAATTCTTAGGGTTTTTATCGAATTTTTTATATGTAAATAGCTATTCACTATATATTTACAGTATCGAACCTGATTAATAGCATAAACAGATTGATTAACTTAATTTATGTTATTATGAACCTTACCATTACTCACTACAATAATTTCTTTAAAGTTACAGGCGTTTTAAACAAACAGTCTGTTGGAGTATTTCAGCAAGAATTTCAAGATGTATTTAAAAAACTCCAATCTGTAACCATTAGTATAGAAGGACTTCAAAGTATTGATAGGGATGGTGTAAATGCCTTGGCCAAACTACATAACGAGTCTTTGGCCTTAAACAAACAGTTATCCATTATCGGATTTGGTTGCAAAGATTTATACGATCATTTTAAATCCAACGACGCAGCTTAATCAACAAGACATGTCTGCTATTATTTTCCATTCACCTTCAATTTTTTTGAAAATAACCACAAAAACACCTTTGGCATCACCAGCATCCCTGGTTAAATGATATTCTCCCATAACCCAATAGGTATGGCTTTCAATTCTTGATATATCCTTGATCACAAAATTTAAAATGCCACTTTCAGCTTGTGTGGGATAACCTTTTTTATAATTGTTCAACGTGTTTTGCCATCCCTTGGTTAAACCACTTCTGCCATAAAATTTAAGCGAATCATTTTTCCAATAACCTTCCATGTAACCTTCCAGGTCATGTTTGTTCCAGGCTTTTTCCTGTAATTTCATAACGTTTAAAATAGCTTCTTTTTCAGAGTTTTTGGAAGATTGTGCCATCATACCAAAAACAGAAAACATAAAAAGCGTTAAAACAAGGACTTTTTTCATATAACATATTTTTTAAATGATTTTAAAGATACTAACAAAAACTAAGCAATCCACAAAGTAGCATTGTTTTGGTTTTTTGTAACTTTAATCTGATTTTTTATAACTTAAACGAATAGTTTAAAAAGCTGTTTTAAAGTTTACTAAAAATAGAATATATTAGTCTCATTAACTTGCTGTTATCTTTAACTATTTAATTTTCTCCCTAAACATATTAATAGTATAGATAAAATTTCAATGGCTATTGGAATTGATTTAAGTATTAAATGTTATTATATCAAATGAAAAATACAAACGAAGTAAAAGCCGAAATTAAAAAGTACATCCTGGAAGCCTCTTTGTCTGATGTGAAAGATGTTGATGATGATGCCCTGATTTTTGAAAATGGTTTGCTGGATTCTATGGGATTGTTATTTCTTATTGAGTTTTTGGGAGAAGCCTTTCAAGTAGAAGTAAGTGATGATGAGTTAAACCCAAAAAACTTCGAATCCATAAATAATATTGTCTCTTTTGTATCCAATAAACTTTCTGTAAAAGTTTAACCCTTTCAGCAAGCAACAACTAATTTAATATGTGTGGTATCGCTGGATTTTATGGAGATATAAATAAAAAGCAATCTGTTTCTACCTTAAAACACATGCTTACAAGAATTAAACATCGTGGTCCAGACCAAAGTGGTGTTTATGTTTCAGATTACGTGGGTTTGGGTAGTGTGAGGTTGAGTATTATTGATTTGAGTTCAGGCACCATGCCTATTTCCAATCAAGACAATTCGTTGTGGATTGTTTTTAATGGCGAAATCTATAACCATATGGAACTTAGGGAAGATTTAATCCAGAAAAACCACATTTTTAAAACCCGAAGCGATACCGAAGTGATCTTGCATCTATACGAAGAATATGGTCCAGAATGCCTGAAGAAGCTAAACGGACAATTTGCCATTGCCATTTGGGACAAGCATAAAGAGGAATTGTTTTTGGCAAGGGATCGTGTAGGGATCAGGCCTTTATTTTACACCCAAACCAAGAGTGCTTTTGTCTTTGCTTCCGAAATAAAAGCCTTTATGGAATATCCTGAGGTTTCATTGAAATTTTCCAACAAAGCACTCTCTGAATATGTTACATTTTGGACAGCCTTATCTCCAAATACTGTTTTTGAAAATGTTTTTGAAGTGCCTCCAGGAACCTATATGCTTGTCAATCACAAAGGGATTAAAAGTAACACGTATTGGGAGCTGCCCATAGTAAAACCAAACGCATATAATTTTACAACTGTTGAAGAAGCTGCAACTGCTTTCGAAAATATTTTTTTAGACTCCATCAAACTAAGGCTACGAGCAGATGTTCCAGTTGCTGCTTATTTAAGTGGAGGTATAGACTCCAGTATAACCACATCGTTTATCAAACAGGTTTCACCAAATAGGCTTAAAACCTTTTCCATTGGTTTTACAGAAACGGATTTCGATGAATCTGCCTATCAAAATATAGCAGCTTCCTATTTTAAGACAGAACATTCCAGTGTGACTTGTAGCGAACAAGATATTTCCAATTACTTTAAGGAGGTGGTTTGGTTTGCCGAAGCGCCACTTTTACGTACAGCACCAACACCTATGGGCTTGCTGTCCAAAAGCGTGAGAGACCATAATATAAAAGTGGTAATAACTGGTGAAGGTGCCGACGAACTCTTAGGGGGTTACAACATTTTTAAGGAGGCAAAAATAAAACATTTTTGGGCAAAAGACCCACAGTCCAAACTAAGACCAATGTTGTTAAAAAGGCTCTATCCTTATCTGCCACAAATAAATAAAGCCAGCAGCAACATGTTAAAGATGTTTTTTGGCTATAAATTAACCGAAACAGATTCACCAATTTATTCTCATTTGTTAAGATGGCATAATACCAGTAGAATAAAAAATTACTTTTCAGACACTATTAAAGAAACCATTAAAGACTACAATCCCATTGCAGAAGTGGAAGAAAAATTGGAATCCAAACTTTCTGGTTACGATTATCTTACAAAAGCACAATGGCTGGAAATCCACTTGTTCATGTCTGGCTATTTGTTATCCTCACAAGGAGATAGGATGGGAATGGCCAATTCCATAGAAGGTCGTTATCCGTTTCTGGATCATCGTGTCATTGAGTTTTGCATGGCTTTACATCCAGATTTAAAACTTCATGGTTTAAACGAGAAGTATCTCTTAAAAAAAATGATGAAAGACCGATTGCCAGATGCCATTTTAAATAGATCCAAACAGGCCTATAGAGCGCCAATTAGAAGCCTTTTTGCTTCAGAAACATTACCGGAATACTTAAAAACCATGCTTTCAGAACAGCGCCTAACAGAGTTTGGTGTTTTCAATGTAGAACATGTAAAAACCTTACTTTCAAAAATAATATCCAATAAAGGGGTTTCAGAGATGGATAACATGGCCATAACAGCTGTGCTATCCATTCAGATCTTATACGATTTGTTTATAAAAAAATCCATTCCAAATATTTCAGAATCCGAATTAATCACACTAGATAAAATAATCATAGAATAAAACCGCAACACCATGAAACCAGAAGAACGCAAGCCATTTTCAAAAGAAATCATTCGCATAGACGATATCGAGCAAGTTTGTAACCGTATTGTTGCCAAACTAAAAACAGATGTGACCAAAAACCTGCAACGTCGTGGAGCCATTGTAGGAATAAGTGGAGGCATTGATTCTTCGGTTTGTTTGGCTTTGTCTGCCAAGGCCTTTGGTGCTAAAAACGTTTTGGGCATCATGCTTCCAGAACAGGATTCCAGTGATGATAGCAGACAACTTGCCGAACAATTGGCAGCAACTTATGGCGTAAGCACTTTGGTAGAAGACATAACGAAAGCATTGGATGGTTTTGGGTGTTACGAAAGAAGGGATGAAGCAATTTTACGTGTGATTCCAGATTTCGATAAAAAAGTGGATAAGGCTAAAATTGAAATCAAACAAAATATTGCCGAAAACATTCCAGCTATTTTTTCCATAACTGTCATCAAGCCAAATGGTGATGTTGTAAGCAAACTTTTGCCAGCAAGGGAGTATTTGCAGATTGTAGCTTCAACAAATTTTAAACAGCGAAGCAGGATGTCTATGCTTTACTATCATGCAGAACGCATGCATTATGCTGTTATTGGAACGCCAAACAAACACGAGGTAGAGCAAGGCTTTTTTGTAAAATATGGTGATGGTGGTGCAGATGTCATGCCTATTGGGCATTTATACAAAACCCAAGTGTATCAATTGGCAAAACATTTAGGTGTGCCTCAAGAAATTATAGACAGGACCCCAACCACAGATACATACACTGCAGAACAATCCCAAGAAGACTTTTTTTACCAAATGCCTTTTGAATCCATGGATTTGATATGGTATGGATGGGAACATAAGTACCCAGCAGAAGAGGTTGGAAAGGTTATGGGAAAAACCACCAAGGAGATTGAAAACATCTATAAAAGTTTTGAAAGAAAAAGAAAAACGACCGAGTATTTAAGAATGAAACCAATTTTTTAAAAAAACGATGAACATGAATGTTTTCGATTATTTTTTTGAGTCTTCACAACATCTTGAAAAAGATTTTTTATTGGGTTCCAAAGAAACCATTTCTTTCAAAAACCTGTATAAACAGAGCTTAAAAGTGGCCACATTTTTAAACAGGTATGTTGGAGCTCATAAAAACATTTTGATAATTAGTCCAAATTCAGGGTTTTTTATTACAGCATATTTGTCCATTTTAAAATCTGGAAATGTATGCGTGCCATTAAATTTCGCTATCGAGCAGGAACAGCTTGATTATATCTTGAAGGAAACCGAATGTGAAACGGTTTTTATGGCCAAAAGCATTCGGGACAAATACATGCTGCCATCAGAAATTCAGGTTATTGAAGAGTTGGATTTACAACAAATAATAGATCATCAAGCGATGGATGATTATTACGTGGATATAAACAAAAATCAAGTGGCAGAAATTATTTTTACTTCAGGTTCTACGGGACTTCCCAAAGGTGTCATGATTACCCATGAAAATATTATAGCCAATACCAACTCCATTATTTCGTACCTGAAACTGACCTCCAAAGACATTATGTGTGTGGTGTTGCCTTTCTATTATTGCTACGGTTTGTCGCTTTTGCACACCCATTTAAGGGTTGGTGGCTCCATGGTTTTAAATAATAGTTTCATGTTTTTAGGAGCTGTTATAAGCGATATTAAAGATTATAAATGCACAGGTTTTGCTGGCGTGCCAAGTCATTTTCAAATTTTGTTGAAAAAATCGAATAGTTTTAAAACAACAGCCTTTCCAGATCTAAGGTATGTAACTCAAGCAGGAGGGAAATTGCACACGATTTTTATTGAAGAATTTATTGATGCATTCCCAGAAATAGATTTCTATATCATGTATGGACAAACCGAAGCTACAGCCAGATTGTCTTATTTGGAGCCCAAGCACATTAAAGCAAAAACCAGTTCCATAGGGAAACCCATTCCAAAAGTGAGTTTTAAAATTGTAGATGAAACAGGTAAGAAATTAGGTGCCAACAAAGAGGGCGAATTATTGGCCAAAGGCAAAAACATTATGTTGGGTTATTATAAAGATGTGGTAGAAACCAAAAAAACCATAAAAAATGGTTGGCTTTACACAGGAGACGTAGCCATTATGGACAATGAAGGCTTTTATTATTTGGTAGCCAGAAAAAAAGAAATCTTAAAAGTGGCAGGAAAAAGAGTGAGTCCCAAGGAAATTGAAGCTGTCATCCTTTCATTGGAAGAAGTGATGGACTGTACCATTTCTGGTTACGACGACGATGTGTTTGGTGAGGCCATACAGGCTAGCATTGTAGCCAAGGGAACATTTAATGAGGAACAACTCAAGGAAAAAATATTGCATATCTGTTCCAAAAAATTGGCCATGTATAAAATCCCTCAAAAAATCTGTTTTGAAAAAGCGATTAAAATGAGTGCTTCAGGAAAAAAAATAAAATAGTCTGCTTATTTTGAAGTTGTCTTTCTATTAATGGATTCATTATAAAAATCTAAATATTCCTTAGAAACCTCTTCAAATGTTATGGATTTTATAAACAAAAAGTAAGAGACACGTCTTACTATATACGGACTAAAACCAGCATAATTATAAGACCTGGACGTGTTTTTGTTTTTTACCTCACCAAACGTGATGGCATATTTGGCTCCCAGGTCTTTACTTGTTTCAGCGACATCATATAAAAAAGCAGGAATAATACCCATACCTCTATATTTTGGGACTGTAAAAACGTTTTCAAGTAATACCTCGTCTTTTTTAAGTTGAGGAAACCGTTTTCCCCAAATGGATTTTAACTTTTTATTTTCAGAAGCATCAATTAACCAAACCCTTGCACAAGGAATTTGTTCTTTGGTCAAACCAACATAACAAGTGTTGAATTTATGGATTAAACCATTGTTTGGGTTATCTATAAAATAAGCCTCGTCGGTATCAATACATGTACGAATGGTGATGGGTTTAAGGGTTCTTGGTTTTTTAAAAGGCACACTTAAATCCCTTTTAAAACCAAAAGCAATTTCTTTAGAGTACAATCTGTTTAAAAAAACATTCCAAACATATTTAGCTCTACCTTTTTTTAACAATGTAGGCAATAAAGCAATTTTTTGAAACGGATGATGGCTCATAAATATGAAAGTGAAACAACTTTAGGTTTTTGTAAAAATAATCATAATAGTTCAATTGCAATAGGGAAACTGATTTTTTGAAGATATTTATTACAGGATGTTTTGTTGTTTTTTAAAAAAGGCGTCAGCTTGCAACTGCATCAATTCCCTGGCTTTTTTGCGTTTATATTGGTATAGTTCTTCCTCTTCGGCTATATTGCTGTAAACTTTATTGTTTAAGTTTATTTCTGTTTTTAAAAGGGTGTTTCTTTCTTCCGCATTGCGTTTTACCCAAGTTTTTAAAGCACTTTCGGCATCTTCCAGTTTTAAATCGTAAGCCCCTTTAGGAGAGAGAAGTTTAGCTATTATTGGTGATGTTTCTATGGCCAGAAACAGTAAAAATATAAAAAACGAAGGTAGCCAAGGTAGTTTTCCCAATGCATTTATTCGTGCCATTAAGCCATCAAAACCATCTATAACTGGTTGTGTGTTTTTAACCTGGGTGTTATAGGTGTTTTCAAGATTGGTAATTTGGTTCTCCAGAGTTGCAATTTTTTCTTTGTTTTCTTTTTTAAGTTGCTGCAATTCCAGTAAAGCAGCATCATGTTTATCCCTTTTTTCTTTATAAACAGGACCTTTGCCAAGTAATTTGGTGCCTGATGTACCTTCAGCTTCAGAAATGTACGTGTTGTATAGGTTGTTTACACTGTTTTCTTTTTCTGTAATTTGAAGTTCCAAACCTGCAATTTCATTGTTTAAATCCGAAATTTTAGGATTGAATTGCTGCGCAATCTGTTCTATGTTGGCAAGCGTCAATTCATTTTTTTGTTCCAATAATACTTGATTGATTTCTTTTTCGAATATTTTTAGTTCCAAGGGTTTCGAAATAACGATGGCAATAATAATCGCCAAAACAATTCTGGGCAAAGCTTGGATAAATTCATCCAAAAAACGATCTCTTTTTTTTATGGTTGAAACAATAAAGCGATCCAAATTAAAAATGAGTAAGCCCCAGATAAGTCCAAAGCCTATAGCCATGTAAACACTATCAAAAACAGTGTAAAGCGCATAGCTAGCAGCAATACCTGCCATAACAGCTGTAAAGAACACAGTGGCCCCAATGCCTGCATATTTGTTTTGTTCGCCATTGGAACAGCTTTTTAAAATATCGGAATCTGATCCAGAACACAGGATAAAGAAAGATTTTAACATGATGTGATTGATTTTGATTGATAGACTATTAGAACGCAATTTATGCTTATTTGTTACAAAAAAAGCCTCGAAATTTCGAGGCTTTAACATTTGAAACTTATTTCTTTTAAGTTAATCGTCTATGGTAATTGGTTCTTTACTTAAGTAAACTTTTGGGTTTTTTCCAGTTGAATTTTTAGATGAAATATTCATAGATTTATTTTCTTTTATTATACTTATAGCTTTGTCTGAAGATATTTTTTCTCCTTCATAATAAAATGTAGCATCTTTTTTCGCCATATCAATAACAAAATCTAAAGGTGATTTTGGTGGAGGTGGTGGAGGAATATTAGACACTTCACCTTTTTTTACTTTTGTATTATACCACTTATTGTATTCGTCAATTGTTTTTTGATATTTAACCTTTTCTTCTGGAGTTGCATCTGCTGGAATTGGAGGTGGAGGTGGTGGAGGTAATTTATTTTGCTTAGCAGGAGCAGCAGGTGGAGGAGGCGGAGGTATATTTTTAAATTCTTCTGTGTTGATTTTAGAATTTTTGATATTTTCATCAGTAACTATTATGAGGAATGGTTTATTTAGAGGACCATCACTCGTTTTTAAATCAAAAACCTGAAATATGTCATTATTTTTTGCTTCTTGAGCATATTCTATTGATGTTGAATTTAATCGATTACCTTTAATTACTATCGTTGGTTTACCAGCTATTTTAAACTTAAAACTTGTAATCTCTTTTTCTGAATTTGTTGCTAATCGTAAATTTATAAGCTCTTTTTTTGTTAGAATAATCTCACAATTATCACATACAGATTCATTTACTGTTGGTAATAACTCTTGCAATCCACTTTTTGTCATGAAAGAATTTTTGTCAATAACTTTAGTGTCCTGAATTGAAACATCTAAACTCTTAAGGTTTGAACCAAAGTGTTTTTGTAATTTATAAATAAATTCAGTTGTTAAAACATCATTTGATTTTAATTTCACTGAAGATTTTTTGTTGCCAACTATAGAATTAAAATCGGTTTCTAAACTTTCAAGTGTTGTTATTTTGCCATTTAGTTTTAACTGTAATGGATTTTTATTTATTTCTAACACTGGAATGTTTTCTAATTCAATATTTGCTTTTTGTTGCATCTCTTTCTCAACAACTTCTTTGGTGCTAAAGCTGTAAATTAAAACTGCTAGAATTGGGAGAAGAACGATGCTTCTCAACCAAAAACCTGTTTTTGATGTTTGTGTTTTCATAACTGTAAATCGTTTTTTGATGGATGAATAATTAATGGCAGTTGCCAATTGTGGTTCTAAGGCATTTGATGAGAATGCTAATAATATTTGTTGATAGGTAGAAAGTGTTATTCCTTGATTAATCACTTCTCTATCTGCTAAAAATTCATGATTCAATTTCATGGTTTTTTTGAGCATATAAATTAGTGGATTAAACCATAATAATATTTGACATATTTCTATGAATAAAATATCTAAAGAATGTTTTTGAGTAACATGTACTTCTTCATGAATTAAAACTTCTTTTGGGATTTGATGTGTTTCAAAATGTGTTTTATTTAAAAAAATATAACTTAAAAAGGTGTGTGGAACAATTAGCTCTTCTAATAAAACGTTAATTGATTTCTTAGTTTTAAACTTTGGATTTTGTTTTATTATAATTAAAATACTGTTCAGATTGTAAATGAATTTTACAGTAAAAAGCAGAACACCAATAAAATAAATAGTCCATAAAATATATGATAGATAATTAACGGAATCATCTGTATGGATTAATGGAGAGGAAGTAGTATTATTTATAATAGTTTCATTTATTAATACAGGAACTTCAACAAACTGAGTAAAAGTTATAAAAGGAATTCCAAAAGAGATTAAAAAAGTTGTTAACAAGTAAAAACGCTTAAAAACATGCATGTTTTGGTTCTCTAGAAATAATTTATAGAAAAGCATAAAAACAGCAAGACTTGCACTGGATTTAATAATATATTCTATCATGATTATTTAATTCGTTAATATCAATTTTTTAATAATGGTCTCATTGAACCTCATAAATTCAAGTCAGATAAATTTTCGAAGTATTGAACTAATTCGGTTTGTTTTTGATTTCCTTATCTATTAATCTTTTTAAATCCTCCAGTTCTTCTTTTGTTAGGTTGGTTTCTTTTGTAAAAAAAGAGGCGAATTGTGATGCACTATCATTAAAGAAATTTTTTATGAGTCCGTTTACATGCTTGGAAAAATAATCCTTCTTTTTCACCAAAGGAAAATATTCCCTGGACTTTCCGTACAATTTATAATCTACGAATCCTTTTTCTGTCATGCGTTTTAATAAGGTTGCAACAGTAGTGGTTGCAGGTTTAGGATCTGGATAAGCATCCAGTAAATCTTTCATAAAAGCTTTTTCAAGTTTCCATAAATAATTCATCAAATCTTCTTCGGTTTTGGATAAACTTTGCATTGTTCTACAGATTTAGAAATTACTCTACAAATGTAGAATAAATTTAGCATAATCAAAATAGTTTCACAATATTTTTTTAAAAAACCTATCTTTGCATCTAATTTACCACACTTAATTATAGATGAAAAAACTTATTATCCTTGCATTTGTGTTGCTTTCCGTAAGCTCTTTTGCTCAAACCGTTCAAGAGCTCATGAACCAAATAGATGTTGATAGACTGGAAACAACAGTTAGCGAATTTTCTGGCGAACAACCTACTATGGTATACGGAACTGAAGTAACCATTATTAACCGTCAGCATGCTAACAACGATTTGGCAGCAGATTATATTAAAGAGAAACTTGAGCAATTTAACAACCTAACGATTGAAGAGCAACTTTTTAATACTACAGGCAAAAACATTATAGCTACACAATTGGGCAATACCAATCCAAACAATATTTATTTGGTAAGTGCCCATTATGACGCCATTGCAGATTACTGTGCAGACGATAACGCAACTGGTGTTGCAGCCATATTGGAAATTGCCAGAGTGCTTTCAACTCAATGTATGGAAAACACTATTGTTTATGCTTTTTGGGATGAAGAAGAAATTGGATTGCGTGGTTCCAGACACTATGCCAATTTAGCCAATGCCGATAATTTAAACATTCTTGGTGTTGTTAATTTGGACATGATGGGTTTCGATGGAGATGAACCTGGACAACCAGGTGATAACGATTTTGATATTGATGTAAGGGATTTACATGGTTCCTTAACCATTAAGGACGATTTGTTAAACCTGTTAAATACTTATACTTTTAACTTGAATCCCATAACTGTAAATCCAGGAACTTCAGCAAGCGACCATGCCTCTTTTTGGGTTAACAGTTTTCCAGCTGTTTTGGTTGGGGAATCCTGGGAAACCAACGATGAAACACCATTTTACCACTCCTCTGCAGATAGGTTAAGCACTTTGGACTTGCCGTATTTTCAAGAAATCACAAAATTGGTGACAGCCTATTTGCTTACAAAAGGAAATTTGCAGGCCATAGACAACACTTTAACAAGTACAGCAGCCTATTTAGAGGCCAATCAAAATGGTGCCAACTATCAATGGTATAATTGCGATACAAATACTTTAATTGCAGGAGCAGTTAACCAAACGTATTATCCAGAAACCATTGGGTCTTATGCTGTTGAAATAACTGTAGGTTCCTGTGTGGAAATGAGCGATTGTATTTTATTTACAAATTTAAGTATTGAGGAATCCAATGCTGAGCATTTTAAGATTACTCCAAATCCGGTTACATCTACCTTGCAAATCGATTCAGATCTAGAAACTGCTTTTGCTATTCAATTATACAACGTCTCCGGACAATTAATTTTGGAAACCACTTCAAAAACAAAGCAACTAAAAATAGACATGTCTGATTATCAATCAGGAATCTATTATTTAAAAATAAAAGGCACTCAAAAATCGGGCGCCTTTAAAGTGGTGAAACAATAAGTTTATTCTAATGAAAATCTCATCTTGAGCGCAGTCAAAATGCAGTTAAAAATTAAAATTTACATTTTTTGACTGCGCTTAAAATGATAAGATGATTTTTTTTTCAGACAGTTTTTTTAGTTTCGTTATTCACTCAATTCAGTGAAATACTTATAAAACAAAGGAATGGTTTCTATGCCTTTGTAATAATTGAACAAGCCATAATGTTCGTTAGGTGAATGAATGGCATCACTATCCAAACCAAAGCCCATTAAAATGGTTTTGCTTTTTAATTCCTGTTCAAATAAAGAGACAATTGGAATACTTCCTCCACTACGTTGTGGAATAGGTGTTTTGCCAAAAGAATCAAAATATGCCTTGCTTGCTGCTTGATACCCTATACTGTCTATAGGAGTAACATAACCTTGTCCACCATGATGGGGTTTTACTTCTACCTTTACACCCTTTGGAGCGATACTTTCAAAATGAGTTTTAAAAAGTTGCGTAATGTTTTCCCAATCTTGATGAGGTACCAGCCTCATGGAAATTTTGGCGTAGGCTTTACTGGCAATAACCGTTTTGGCCCCTTCGCCAGTGTATCCTCCCCAAATGCCATTTACATCTAGTGTTGGGCGAATGGAATTTCGTTCGTTGGTGGTATAACCTGCTTCGCCATAAACGGCATCAATATCCAAGGATTTTTTATAGGCTTCAAGAGAAAAAGGCGCTTTGGCCATTTCGGCACGTTCTTCTTTTGAAAGTTCTTCCACTTTGTCATAAAAACCTGGAATGGTAATATGGTTGTTTTCATCGTGCAGGGAAGCAATCATCTTAGCTAAAACGTTTATAGGATTGGCGACAGCTCCACCATATAAACCTGAATGTAGATCCCTATTGGGACCAGTAACTTCCACTTCCACATAGCTCAAACCACGTAAGCCTGTTGTAATGGACGGAACATCCTTGGCTATCATGCCTGTATCAGAAATTAAGATCACGTCGTTTTTTAATTTCTCTTGATTTTCTTTAACAAAAATGGCCAAATTGGAACTTCCTACTTCTTCTTCACCTTCAATCATGAATTTTACATTACAAGGCAACTGGTTGGTCTTGGTCATAAACTCCAGGGCCTTAACATGCATGTACATTTGTCCTTTGTCATCGCAAGCACCACGAGCAAAAATGGCGCCTTCTGGATGCAGTTCGGTTTTCTTGATTACAGGTTCAAAAGGAGGTGAATTCCATAAATTTAAAGGGTCTGGTGGCTGTACATCGTAATGTCCATAAACCAAAACAGTTGGTAAATCCTTATCAATTATTTTTTCGCCATAAACTATTGGGTAGCCAGCTGTTTCACATATTTCTACATGGTCGCAACCAGCTTCCTCCAATCTGGTTTTTACAACTTCGGCTGTGTGCAAGACATCTTTTTTATAGGCAGAGTCTGCACTTATGGATGGAATTTTTAGTAAATCTATAAGTTCCTCTAAGAACCGATCTTTATGTTGATTAACGTAAGTGGATATGTTTTTCATAAGATATATTTGAATTTCCTCAAAAATACAAAAACATGAAGAATTTTTTATGATAAGATGCGTTTGTATATTAAAACTAATTTTTATATTTGCACTCCTTATTGCGGGTGTGGTGGAATTGGTAGACACGCCAGACTTAGGATCTGGTGCCGCGAGGTGTGGGAGTTCGAGTCTCCCCACCCGCACGAAATAAGTAGAAGCTTCAACATTATGTTGGAGCTTTTTTGTTTTCAGTAGCTTTGTTTTGTAAGTCAAAATGATATTTTACGACAAACAAAAGCTAATAAGCATGATATGTTAAACAAAAAAGAAAGAACCATTAAAATGCTAACTTGGAAAGATGTTATTGATTATTCGGTAAATGGTAATCCTGCTCCAGATAAACGTGTTGAAAAGTCTGAAGCGGAATGGCAAACCCTTTTAACACCAGAACAATATAGGATTACCAGACAGAAAGGAACCGAGCGTCCACATAGTGGAGCTCTTTGTAAAGCTCATGATGCTGGAAAATATAATTGTGTGTGTTGCCATACACAATTGTTTGACTCTACCATAAAATTTGAGTCCAATTCCGGTTGGCCAAGTTTTACACAACCCATTCAGCCAAACGCCATTAAGTATGAAAAAGACACCTCTTTTGGAATGGTTCGTGTGGAAGTGATGTGCAATACCTGCGATGCGCATTTAGGGCATGTGTTTCCAGATGGTCCTGAACCAAGTGGGTTGAGGTATTGTGTAAATTCTGAATCCATTATTTTAGAAAAGGAAGTATAAATGACTGATAAAAATTTACAATTAGCCACTTTTGGAGGTGGTTGCTTTTGGTGTACGGAAGCTGTTTTTCAAGAGGTTAAAGGTGTGGAAAAAGTGGTTTCGGGTTATTCTGGAGGAACGGTTCCAGGTAAACCTACTTATCGGGAAGTATGTTCTGGCTTAACAGGTCATGCCGAAGTGATTCAAGTCACTTTCAAACCTAATGTTATTTCCTATAAAGAGATTCTAATCATTTTTATGACAACGCATGATCCAACAACTTTAAATCGTCAGGGAGGAGACACAGGTACTCAATATCGTTCGGTTATTTATTATCACAGCAGTACTCAAAAAGAAGTGGCCGAACAAGTGCTTAAAGAAGTGGCTTCTTACTACGAAGATAAGATTGTGACCGAGATAAGCCAGTTGGATGTGTTTTATGAAGCAGAAGACTATCATCAAGATTATTATAAAAACAATAAAGAACAAGGATATTGCAGTTTTGTAATTACGCCAAAATTGGCGAAACTGCGAAAACTACATGCAAACAAGTTGAAATAATTTTTTGTGAAGGTTAGTCAATTTCAATCCTGTAAATATTGCCTCCAATAAACCATACGCGTTCGTCTGTAACATAAATGGTATGATTGTCTTTGAAACAAATACCTTCTTTTTGGGAAAAATGATTGAATGACCTGTTTTCAATGGTTGCTTCACAAAAGTTATCTGAGTGAAATTCTGTTATTTTCCATAGCATGCTTTTATTGAGGAGCACAATGGTTTTATTGTCTTGACTTATGGCTGCAGAGGTAATTTTGGTGTCTTCACAATCCAAATCAAAAGAACACACAAATTCGGCTGTATGGTTTCCAATAGTGTTGGGTACCTTAAACATTTTGGTTTCTTTATTGGCTTTGTTGATGATGTAAAAATGATGTTGATAAATAAAAAAAGCTTCAAAATTCATTGGTTTGAAATTAGGCGGGAGCTTAAATGTAATGACATCTGCCATGGTGGAATGTTCAATAGCCATTGGGTCTGTTACTTTGTAAATGGTAAAATGGTCTCTTTCTTTTTTATTGTTGCCAAAGTCACCTATGTAAATGTTTCCATAAGTGTCACTGGTTAAATCTTCCCAATCTATGTTTTTGGCATTGCTAATTTCTATTTCCTTGATAAGGGTTCCATGCTCATTTACACCATAAAGCACATTCCGGTTCCTGGAATCCTCAATGGTCCAAATAAGTGAAGAGCCAGGAATCATTTCAGCAGCAGAAGCTTCCTTAAGGGATAAAGGAAAACTGGCTACTTTTTTTAAACCTCCTTTCCTACAAGATGTTATTGTAAAAAGCAATAAGACGATATACAGTGTTTTACGAATCATAAAAGGTAGAAAACAGGTTTTTTTCAAAACTAATTATAAAAATAAGACCAACCCAAAAATGATTTTAATAGTTTTGATAAATTAAAGAATAGAATTCCATTTTTATGACATCTGTAAACGATTTATTAGATATTTTAATTTTAGAACAACTTTCTGAAAACGAGTTTGAAGGCATAAGCGAAACAGTTGGCAGCCCCAATGTTTTTGGAGGTCAGGTTTTGGCTCAAGCCATAAATGCAGCTTATAGGACCATTACAAACAATAGAGTGTTGCATTCCATGCATTCCTATTTTTTGGAAGCCGGAAATTTATCCTTGCCTATACGCTATCAAGTAAGTATTATGCGAGATGGAGGCAGTTTTTCTGTAAGACGTGTTACGGCAAGCCAAAATGGTACCGTTATATTTATTTTATCGGCATCCTTTCATAAAGACGAAAAAGGTTACGAACATCAAATCCAGATGGAACCAAATGTGGCACAACCAGAGGATTTAATGAGTTGGAGCGACTTACTTGAGCAATTTGGTGAGATGTTGCCTAAAAAAACAAAAACATTTTTAGAAATACCCAGACCAGTAGAATTTAAGCCTACCCAAATACCAAATCCTTTTGAAAAGAAGAATTTACCTCCTAATGCAGACATCTGGTTTAAATTGAAAGGTGACACTACAAGCCTGGATTTGCCTACCAAGCAAAAAATCCTGACCTATATTTCAGATTACAATATTTTATCGGTTGCCATTCAGCCACATGCCAGTAAGGCACATTGGGGAAATTTGCAAACAGCCAGTTTGGACCATTCCATGTGGTATTTTAGGGACTTTGATCTTGACGATTGGCTCCTTTTTTCATTGGAGTCGCCAAGCACATCAAATGCCAGAGGCTTTGCCAAAGGACATATTTTTACGCGTGATGGCAAATTGGTGGCTTCGGTTGCTCAAGAGGGTTTAATGCGTCCCATAGTTTAAAAAACCAATTTTTTTAATTCATTTAAATATGAATAATCCCTTTTTAAAAATAGGCCATCGTGGTGCCAAGGGCTATGTTCCCGAGAATACCTTGGAATCTATTCAAAAAGCATTGGAACAACAGGTTGATGGCATTGAAATAGATGTCCATGTTTGTGCCACTGGAGAACTGGTTGTGTTTCATGATTTTACCTTGGATAGGATGACAAATGGCACAGGGGAAATAGGGAAAACAAGTCTTTCAGAATTAAAACAATTGAAAGTAAACAATCGGTTTTCAATTCCAACTTTGGAAGAAGTTCTTGATGTGATTGATAAAACATGTATTTTAAACATAGAATTAAAAGGAAGGAATACAGCTTTGGCATGTTGTGAAGTTGTTCAAAAATATATCAAAGAAAAAAAATGGGACTACAGTCATTTTATAGTGTCCAGTTTTCAGCATCATGAATTGGAAGCCATTTACAAATTGGATAAACAAATACCGTTGGGAGTGTTAACCAAGGCCAGTGTGACTGAAGCCATGGAATTTGCCAAAACCATTAATGCCATGGCCATTCATCCAAATTTTGCCCTGTTAACTTCAGAAAATGTAAAAATGGCTCAAGCCAATGGCTATAAAGTGTATACCTGGACAGTAAACGACAGGAAAACCATAAAACGCATGAAACGCTATGGAGTAGATGGTATAATTTCAGATGTCCCAGATAGATTATGATACAAAAAGACGTGATAATAGTTGGAGGTGGAGCAGCCGGTTTTTTTGCAGCAATAAATATCGCTGAACAAAACCCGAACTTGACCATTGCCATTTTGGAACGTGGAAAAGAAGGCTTGCAAAAAGTTAAAATTTCTGGAGGTGGACGCTGTAATGTTACACATGCCGAATTTATTCCACAGGAATTGGTTTTGAATTATCCTCGAGGGGAAAAAGAGTTGTTGGGACCTTTTCATCAGTTTATGACTGGAGATACCATAGCGTGGTTTGAAAACAAAGGTGTTCCTTTAAAAGTTGAAGCAGATGGTAGGATGTTTCCAGAGTCAGACAGCTCACAAACCATCATAGATTGTTTTTTAAACGAAGCCAAAAAACACAAGATTGAGGTGATGTACAATCATGTGGTAAAAGCATTTGAAAAAGTAGGTGTTTCTTGGAATATTAAAACAACCGAAGGAGAATTTACAACCGGAAAATTAGTAATAGCCTCAGGAAGCAACCCAAAAATCTGGAAACTGCTCGAAAACTTAGGGCACAACATTTTAAATCCAGTGCCTTCGCTTTTTACTTTTGACATTAAAGATGAGCGTATTCAAGATATTCCTGGAGTTGTGGCTCAGCATGTTACCATTAAAGTTTTAGATACTGATTTATGTAGTGAAGGTCCATTGCTTATTACACATGTTGGGATGAGCGCACCTTCAATCTTAAAATTGTCTGCTTTTGGTGCCATTGAATTAGCTGAACGCGATTATAAATTTGAAATTGAAATTAATTTTATAAACCATTCGTTTCAAGATTGTTTAAACATGTTAAAGGAATTCAAACATAACCTGGCTAAAAAAACAGTTTTTAAATCCACACAGTTTGATTTGCCAAAACGATTATGGCAAAAACTGGTTTTAGCTTCAGAAATGAATTCAAATACGCGTTGGGCAGATTTAAACAAGCAGCAACTGGAAAATTTAAGTTCGCAATTAACCCAAGCTGTTTTCAAGGTAGATGGAAAAAGTACCTTTAAAGAAGAGTTTGTTACGGCTGGAGGTGTTGATTTAAAAGAAATCAATTTTAAAACTTTTGAAAGCAAGCTTCATAAAAACCTATATTTTGCTGGCGAAGTTATCAATGTAGATGCCATTACAGGAGGTTTTAATTTTCAAAATGCCTGGACAGGAGCTTATATTGTTTCTAAATCCATTTTAGAATGAAGACATACATTGTATTGTTAAAAGGCATTAATGTTGGTGGACATAAAAAAGTGCCTATGTCAGACTTGAGGGGCTTGTTAAGCAAATCAGGTTTTGAAAATGTGCAAACGTATATTCAAAGTGGGAATGTAATTTTGAAATCTTCTGAAAAAGCAAATTCTATAGAAAACAAGATCCAAAAAGCCATTTTGGCTCAATTTGGTTTTGAAGTTTTGGTGATGGCAAAAACAAGACCAGATCTCGAACGTATGTTTGCCAATTGTCCATTTTCAGAAGATAAAAAGAAAGCCAGTTATTTTTTGATGCTTCACCAAACTCCAAAAGATGATTTGGTAAAAACAGCTTCGGAAATAGTATATCAAGCTGATGAATACCAAATAATTGACGACTGTCTTTACTTGTTTTGCGATAAAGGTATGGGAAAACCCAAATTCAATGTTAATTATTTTGAACGTACACTTAAAACATTTGCAACGGCAAGAAACTACAATACCATGCTAAAGTTATTATCTTTGTCACAATAAACTGCAATAATGACAGAACAAGATTTTATTCCAAAACCATATCGCACAAAGTTGGAAAGTGGAACAGTTACATGGGAATCCCCAAGTAATATAGCATTGGTAAAGTATTGGGGAAAAAAAGAGCATCAAATTCCTGCAAATCCATCTATTAGCTTTACTTTAAATAACTGCAAAACAACAACCACACTTACATTTTCCAAAAAAGAGAACACACAGCAATTTTCTTTTGAAGTGTTTTTGGATGGAGAAAAAAAGGAGGAATTTAAACCAAAAATTGAAACGTTTTTTAAACGTATAGAAAGCTATTTGCCCTTTTTAACAGACTATCATTTTAAAATTGAAACGTCCAACACGTTTCCACATAGTTCCGGAATAGCATCTTCGGCTTCTGGAATGAGTGCTTTGGCTTTGTGCCTAATGAGTGTTGAAAAAGAACTTAGTGCCATTCAGGACGATAGTGAAGAATCTCAAAAATATTTCAACCAGAAAGCATCCTTTTTAGCGCGTTTAGGCTCTGGATCTGCTTGCAGAAGTATTGAAGGCGATTTAATTGTTTGGGGAGACAGTACAACGGTTGAGGGCAGCACAGATTTATTTGGGGTTAAATACCCTTATCAAGTCCACGATAATTTTAAAGATTACCAAGACACCATTTTATTGGTTGATAAAGGCGAAAAACAGGTGAGCAGTACTGTTGGCCATAATTTAATGCACAAGCATCCTTATGCCGAAAACCGATTTAAACAAGCACACGAAAATCTTGAAAAATTAAAGCCCATTCTCAAGTCTGGAGATTTAGATGCGTTTATTGCCATTATTGAAAGCGAAGCTTTAACACTACACGCCATGATGATGACCAGCATGCCTTATTTTATTTTAATGAAACCCAATACGCTTAAAATAATCAATAAAATATGGCGTTTTAGACAAGATACTGGGTTGCATATCTGTTTTACCCTGGATGCTGGAGCTAATGTTCACGTGCTTTATCCAAAAAAAGAAAGTAAAGTTATTTTGGATTTCATTAAGAATGAATTGGTGGCATATTGTCAAAACGGACAATTTATTTGTGACCAAGTAGGTTTTGGAGCTAAACTATTAAGTAGTTAAAAGTTAAAAATGAATAATTATAAAGGGCGACTTTAAAAAAGTTTAACCAAAATTATTCAGGATATAACCAAATATTATAGAAAGGAGGTTCCATTTTGCACTGGATATCTTAATCTAAATGAAGATTTAGCATACAATAAAAAAGGATGTGCGATGTTAAGACAACTCTTAAAATCCTGAATTCTAAAGGGGCTAATGTGTGAGAAATTGAATTTGCTTAAACTAATTCCGGTTTTACAAACAAAATGTCGATTAGCTTAAAAATTGCTATCGAAAGCGAGTATTGGTTTGATTTGCTTCATGCTACAGGTTTTTTTTAAATGAGGAGGAATTAGAAAAATTTAAGCTTAAATCGCAGAAAATGTTGCGATTATTAGTTAGTATTGTAAAAACATCTAAAGATTAATTATTAACTTTGCATTATTAATTGTTCATTAAGAAAATGAAAGGACCACTTTTTTATTCGAAAATCTTACTCTTTGGAGAATATGGAATTATCAAAGATTCCAAAGGCTTGTCTATACCTTATAATTTTTATAATGGTGCGTTGAAGATGAACAATGATGCTTCTGAAACAGCCATTAAATCCAATGAAAGTTTAAAACGTTTTGAAGCGTATCTTCATACCATAGATGCTTCATTGGTAACTTTCGATTTTAAAAAATTACAACAGGACTTGGAAGCAGGTATGTATTTTGATTCCTCTATTCCTCAAGGTTATGGCGTAGGAAGCAGTGGAGCTTTGGTTGCTGCCATTTACGATAAATATGCCTTTGATAAAATTACGGTTTTGGAAAATTTAACAAGGGAAAAGCTTTTAAAGTTAAAAGCCATTTTTTCTGCCATGGAATCTTTTTTCCACGGTAAATCGTCTGGATTAGATCCCTTGAACAGTTATTTGAGCATTCCTATCCTTATCAACTCCAAAGACAATATAGAAGCTACAGGTATTCCTTCGCAAAATACAGAAGGCAAGAATGCCGTTTTTTTAATAGATAGTGGTGTTATAGGAGAGACTGCTCCCATGGTTAGTATTTTCATGGAAAGCATGAAGCAGGAAGGCTTTAGGAAAATGCTTAAAAATCAGTTTATAAAACATACAGATGCCTGTGTGGACGATTTTTTAAAAGGCGATATCAAATCTTTGTTTGGGAACACCAAAAAGCTTTCCAAAGTAGTGCTGAACCATTTTAAACCAATGATCCCACAACAGTTTCATGAACTCTGGAAAAAGGGTATTGAAACCAACGAGTATTATTTGAAACTCTGTGGTTCTGGAGGTGGAGGTTATATTCTTGGGTTCACCGAAGATATTGACAAGGCTAAACAATCCCTTAAAGATTATAATTTGGAAGTGGTTTATAACTTCTAAACCCTATTTTGTACAGAGCCTGTTCAAAAAAACCTAAAAATAGTTTATGTTAACCAGAAGACAGAAACACATTCTACTTAAGTTTTTTAGCATGTTTTCTGTGGTAAGGGGCTACAACATATTAATTGTTGTTATTGCCCAATATTTAACATCCATTTACATTCTTGCACACGACCTGCCTTTAAGGGAAGTGGTGTTGGATTTGAATCTTTTAATGTTGGTTTTGGCATCTGCAGCTACCATAGCAGGAGGCTATATCATTAACAATTTCTACGACTCTGAAAAAGATTTGATTAACAGGCCCAATAAATCCAGGTTGGACAGATTGGTGAGTCAGAATACCAAGCTTTCTTTTTATTTTGTACTTAATTTCATGGCTGTGATTATGGCAAGCTATGTGTCTTTTAGAGCAGTAATTTTCTTTTCATTATATATTTTTGGTATTTGGTTTTACTCCCACAAGTTAAAAAAACTGCCTTTTGTGGGAAACTTAACATCAGCCATTTTAACCATCACACCTTTTTTTGCCATTTTCATGTATTACAAAAATTTTGAGCATGTTATTTTTGTTCATGCTGCATTTTTATTTTTAATTATATCCATGAGGGAACTTACCAAGGACTTGGAAAACATAAAAGGCGATTTGGTATTAAATTACCATACCATTCCTATTGTGTATGGCGAGAATGTATCTAAAATCATGCTTACCATTTTAGCGCTTTTAACAACCGTTCCTGCTTATTTTCTGTTATTTCATTTTCATGTTGGACAAATGGTATATTTCTTTTATTTAAGTGTGGTTTTGTTGTTTGTGTTTGTTTTGTTGTTATGGGCTTCAAAAACCAAAACACATTATTTAATATTGCATAACATCCTAAAGTTTATAATTGTAGCAGGTGTTTTCAGCATCATGCTTATAAACACCAATTTACTTCTTAATAGAATATAAGATTTGTTTGTTAGATGCTTGAAAGCAATTGCTCTTTCTGTATCTTTGCAAAAAAATAACGAATTATGAGCAGACATCAAGGTAGCAGTAGCAAGGGGAAATCATCTGGTAGAGGACAGCAAAAGTCGGGAGCTAACCAATCGAGTCGTGGAGGTAGTTCGCAACAGGGTAAAAGTTATGCCAGAGGAAATTCGCCTTTAAGAAAGAATTCATTTTCTGCATCCAAACCACAAGTGGAGAAAAAAGCAGCTCCAAAAAAATCCAATCCAAATGAGATTCGCTTAAATAAATACATCGCTAATTCTGGAATTTGTTCACGTAGAGAGGCAGATGAGCACATTGCCATAGGCCTGGTTTCCGTTAATGGGCAAGTGGTAACCGAAATGGGTTACAAGGTAAAGTTGGAAGATGAGGTACGTTATGATGGCAGACGTGTCAATCCTGAAAAAAAAGCATACGTATTGCTTAATAAACCAAAAGGTTTTGCCACTACAACAGCCGAAGGTAAAGGCAGAACCGTTATGGATTTAGTGGCTAACGCAACCTCTTCAAGGATAAAGCCCATAGGACGTTTGGGAAGAAACTCCAAAGGGTTGTTGTTGTTTACCAACGATGAAGCCATTGTAAAAAAATTCACCAATTCCAAACATGGTGTACCACGTTTGTTTCATGTGGAATTGGATAAAAATTTAAAGATAGACGACCTAAAAAAAATTAGGGATGGCTTTAAGGTAGATGGTAAATTAATAGCTGTTGAAGAAATAAGCTATATTGATGGAGCTTCCAAAAAAGAAATAGGTTTAAAAATTAAAAACACGGGAAATACCATTATTAGGACTATTTTTGACGAGTTGAAATACGATATTATTAGTTTGGATTGTGTGGCTATAGGTCACTTGACCAAGAAAGATATTCCTCGTGGCCATTGGAAACACTTGACAGAGCAAGAATTGAACACGCTAAAAATGCTATAAAAAACCACTAAAAAAGCCATCAATTTATTTATTGATGGCTTTTTTTAAATAGCGGGCTTTAAAGCTCACTACTATTTCCAATAATTGTTGGCAGCTGCAATGGTAGCAAATTCCGTAGCTACGGTTTGGCCCACAGCAATAAGCAGACCAGCATCCTCTGCATATTCTGGTCGTAATTTCTCCCTAATCTCTGCATCTGGTTGTGTTACCTTAATAATTAGTCGCGCCATCTTTACGGCCAACTGTCTTCCTTCTTCAGGAGTTTTAGTGATTAAGGAATTATTTGGTACTAATTGAACTTGATCTGACATATTTAATAATTTTAAAAGTTTTACAAAAATCTTCTGTCTACACAAGATACTAATAATAGCACAAAGAATAAAATAATACCCAATTCGATTAAGTTTTAAAACTTGCGTTTGTATATATTTTAATGGCCATAAACAGCTAAAAATAAAGCTGTAATTTTAAGATTAAAAAATAATTTAAAACCAGTTGTATTTTTAAAAAAAAGTATTTCTTTTGCACAGTATTTAGCTGAACAAATTGAATTATGTTTTTATGTTCGGGCTTTTGAATATTAGGAAGTTACAATCAAAAGCAGCTTACAGATTAAGCAACCGGATTTTAAAGCTCACTTCCATGTTAACCATATATGCCAGTCAGCATCAATATGGCTTTGTTCCAACAACACAAAGTCAAATTCAAATTTGATTTGTACTCATTATTGTTTACTTTTAAACATTTCGTTTTAAAAAATTAAATTATTTACATTTTAAAAACACATAATGAATACAAAATACATTGATTTAATCAATCAAACTTTTTATTTTCCACAAGAAGAATTTAAGCTGGAAGACAAACACCTTCAATTTCACGATATAGATTTAATGGGCTTGGTTGAAGAATATGGAACCCCTTTAAAATTCACTTATCTGCCTCAAATTTCCAATAATATTGGTCGTGCCAAGGAATGGTTTGCAAAAGCCATTAAAAAACACAAATACAAAGGCAAATACCATTATTGTTATTGCACAAAAAGCTCTCATTTTAAACATGTTTTAAACGAAGCTTTAAAAAACGATATTCATATTGAAACCTCTTCGGCTTTCGATATCGATATTGTGGAAAGCTTAAAGGCCGAAGGGAAAATTACAGATAAGACCTATGTTATAAGCAATGGGTTCAAGCGTTCTCAATATGTTACAAATATTGCCAGACTAATCAATAATGGTCATAAAAACTGTATTCCCATTATTGATAATTACGAAGAAATAGATTTGCTGTCTCAAGAAATAAAAGGCAAATACAATATAGGGATCCGAATAGCTTCTGAAGAAGAACCTAAATTTGAATTTTATACCTCGCGTTTGGGTATTGGTTACAAAAACATAGTACCTTTTTACAACAGACAGATAAAAGACAATAAAAAAGTGAAACTTAAAATGCTTCACTTCTTTATCAATACGGGAATTAGGGACAATGCCTATTATTGGAACGAACTTTCTAAATGTTTGAAGGTTTACACCAGCTTAAAACAAATTTGCCCTTCTTTGGACAGTTTGAACATTGGAGGGGGTTTTCCTATAAAAAATTCATTAGCTTTTGATTTTGATTACGAATACATGGTGGATGAAATCATAAATCAAATCAAACTGTTTTGCGAACAAGAAGAAGTGCCTGTACCTAATATCTTTACAGAATTTGGTAGCTTTACGGTAGGTGAGAGTGGAGGAGCCATTTACGAAGTGCTTTACCAAAAACAACAAAACGACCGTGAGAAATGGAACATGATCAATTCGTCGTTTATAACAACCTTGCCAGACACTTGGGCCATAAACAAACGCTTTATCATGTTGCCAATTAACAGGTGGAACGATAGTTACGAGCGTGTGCTGTTAGGAGGGTTAACCTGTGATAGTGACGATTATTACAACAGCGAACAGCATATGAACGCCATTTATTTGCCAAAATACAATAAAGAAAAACCTTTATACCTAGGCTTCTTTAATACAGGAGCTTACCAAGAGACCATAGGTGGATTTGGAGGCTTGCAACACTGTTTGATACCGTCGCCAAAGCACATATTAATAGACAAAGACGAAGATGGAAACATCACCACAAAATTATTTAGTGAACAACAAAAAAGTGAAGACTTACTTAAAATTTTAGGTTACCATGAACAATAAAACGTATGCTGGGATTCCAGAAGAATATTCAAAATTAGATAGTTCAAAAATTGTTTTGATTCCTGTACCTTATGATGGTACAAGTACTTGGCAAAAAGGAGCGGATAAAGGGCCAGAAGCCTTTTTGAACGCTTCTGAGAATATGGAGCTTTACGACATTGAAACCGGAACAGAAGTCTACCAGCAAGGCGTGTTTTTGGCTGATGCAGTTACAGAAAACTCGTCGCCGGAAGCTATGGTGGATGCCGTACACCAAGTCACCAAGAAATATATTAAGCGCAATAAATTTGTGACAGCCTTTGGTGGAGAACATTCCATTTCCATAGGAACCATTAGGGCTTTTAATGAATGTTTTGACAACTTAACCGTTGTGCAATTGGACGCACATGCAGATTTACGTAAAGAATACCATGGTTCTAAGTGCAATCATGCTTGTGCTTTGTACGAAGCAAGCCAGAATACCAATTTAATACAAATAGGGATTCGTTCCATGGACGTGAAGGAAACGACCGTTATGGACACAGATAAAACTTATTTTGCCCATGAAATGGCTATAGACGATACCTGGATGGATTCTGCCATAGATCAGATGACAGACAATGTGTTTATTACCATAGACCTGGATGCTTTTGACCCTTCCATCATGCCAAGTACAGGAACCCCAGAACCTGGAGGCTTGTTATGGTACGAAACCTTGGAGTTTTTAAAACAAGTATTTGCCGAAAAAAACGTAGTTGGGTTCGATATAGTGGAGCTTTGCCCTAATGAAACTGAAAGATCTTCAGATTTCTTGGCCGCAAAATTGTATTATAAAATGTTAAGCTATAAATTTCAAAACGAAAGTGTGGATGATGAGTACGACAACTCTTTTGACAATTCATACGTAAATAAAAACAACAATTCAAAATTTAACGAAGACGATGAGTACTAAAGGAGCCATTTCAAATTTTATAGAAAAATATTATTTACACTTTAATGCGGCTGCCTTGGTAGATGCAGCAAAAGGTTATGAAGACCAGTTAAATTCTGGAGCAAAAATGCTGGTGTCTCTTGCAGGAGCCATGAGTACTGCCGAATTAGGTAAAATATTTGCAGAAATGATCCGTAAGGATAAGGTGCAAATTATCTCTTGTACTGGAGCAAATTTAGAGGAGGATATTATGAATTTGGTCGCTCACTCCCATTACGAAAGAGTTCCAAATTACAGGGATTTAACCCCTCAGGAGGAATGGGATTTATTGGAAAGAGGCCTTAACAGGGTAACCGATACCTGTATTCCGGAAGAAGAAGCTTTTAGACGTTTACAAAAACATATTGTTAAAATATGGAAAGATGCCGAAGCAAAAGGAGAGCGTTATTTTCCACATGAATTCATGTATAAATTATTGCTTTCAGGCGTTTTGGAAGAATATTATGAGATAGATATCAAAGATTCTTGGATGTATGCAGCTGCCGAAAAGAATTTGCCAATTATTGTTCCTGGCTGGGAAGACAGTACCATGGGAAATATCTTTGCAAGTTATGTGCTTAAAGGCGAGTTAAAAGCAAGCACCATGAAATCTGGTATAGAATACATGACGTTTTTGGCAGATTGGTACACAAACAATTCTAAAAACGGAATTGGGTTCTTCCAAATAGGAGGAGGTATTGCTGGCGATTTCCCAATTTGTGTGGTACCAATGCTGTATCAAGATATGGAACGTACAGATACGCCTTTCTGGAGTTATTTCTGCCAAATAAGTGACTCCACAACCAGTTATGGATCCTATTCAGGTGCTGTTCCTAACGAAAAAATTACTTGGGGGAAACTAGATATCAACACCCCAAAATTTATAATTGAAAGCGACGCAACCATCGTTGCTCCATTAATATTTGCTTATTTATTAGACATGTAACCTATTTAAAATGAAACGAGTAATAGTAGACTATCAAAAATTAAACGAAGATATATTGGATCTTCTTGTTGAAAAATTCCCTGACGGTTATGATGATGAGGATATCATTTCCTTCAGGAACATTAAAAATGAAATTGTTGAAGCTGTAGAAGTTAGGACCGAAGACACCATTTACTTGGTAAAAGTGGGTGTGAGATTGGTTCAAGCTATGGAAGATTATTCAGACGATGATAACGACGCAGATGATGACGTGGTTGTTGGGGAAGACGATGCTGTTAAAGACCTGGAATTTGATGATGCAGACGATGTGGATGATGAGGATGATGTGGAGGACGAAGCAGACGACGTAGATGTTGATGATGAAGATTAATGTGTTGTAGTGATGAGAGAAGCTGAATTTTTATCATATAAAGACGGGTATTTTACCTTCTTGTTTGAAAATGGAGAAGAACTGGTTTTCGACGAAGTTCATCCTAGAGTTTTAAAACAATTCGATTTGAAAAACGATAAAAGTTTGATTAACAAATCTTTTAAAATAACTTTTATTGAAGTTTATGAAGATAATGACGAAGATTTCGTAATTTACAGAGTAGAAAGCTTAAAACCACTTTAATCTGTAACTTTATGAATACGTCATTTCACATGTCTTTACCATGTTTAAGCGTAAAAGAAACCAAAAACTTTTACTTAAACAGGATTGGCGCAACCTCTGGCAGATTTACCCAAACTTGGGTGGATATAAATTTATTTGGTCATCAATTAACGTTTATAAAAGCCGAGAAATTTAATTTCAACAGTCCTAATTATGTGTTTGAAGGTAAAATTTTACCTGCTTTCCATTTTGGGGTTATAGTAGATGAAAATACGTGGAACAACATTTATTCCAAGCTTAAGGAACTGGACATGGAATTAGTGGAAAAATCCACGTTTTTAAGTAATAAGGCAGGAGAGCACACCTCCTTCTTTATTAAAGATCCAAACGATTATATGTTGGAGTTTAAATGCTTTAAGGATTCCAATAACATCTTTAAATCATAATGTACTCCGTTGTTGCTTATCAAGTAGCAAACACTATCCAAATTAAAACCTGCAAACAACAACTGCCATGGCAGTTGTTGTTTCAAGATAGTGATGAACTTTTTTATAAAAGTTCCAAAGACAGCTTTATTTACATTTTTCATTATGGACTGGTTTGTTTTTTCAATATGGTTCCAGCCGAAATTGAAAAAGCCTTTATGGACATAAAACCTTTTTGTGATCCTTTTTTCACCCAAAAAAACTCCGAAGAGATTCCTATTTACATCCAGCCCAATACCTTAAAGGTTCAGTTTGACCATGTGGTTTTGCCAGAACTAAATCAAGAAATGATAAGGTTGGTGATGCTAAACACTTCGCAATCAGTAGCCCTAAACGGTTATTCCGAAATTACGGAAGAACTTTTAATGGAAACCAATAAACATACTAAATACCTGGAAAACAAAGGTAAGCTGGATATTTCCGGGAACAAGTTGAAACGGTTTATAGGTAAGGTTTTAAACATAAAGAACCGTATTTTAGAAAACTTGTACATTTTTGATTCTCCTGTAATTACTTGGGAAAATGAACAGCTTAACAAGCTTAATACGGATTTAAAACAAACCTTTGATTTAAAAGACAGATATAGGTTAATTCACGATAGAATTGAAATTATTAAAGAAAACCTGGAGCTTTTTAAGGACATCATGGACCACAAAGAGAGTAGCAGATTGGAATGGGTTATTATCATTCTTATTGTTATAGAAGTGGTAGATATGTTTATAGCCAAATTCCTTTTGTAAGTGCATTATGCCAACACTTTCCAATTGCAAATGGTATTTTTGGATACGGGATTTTTTTTGTTCTTCAAAAGATACAACAATAAAAAAGACTGGAAGTTTAGAGTACCTGTTTTAAATCTTCGTAGTACTGTTTGGTAATATGCAAACCATTGTGTCCAGCATCTGTAATAGGATACAGTGTTATGTTGTTTGGCTGCAATGCCTGAAGTTTTTTGGCATTTGTATCCGGATGGATTAAAAAATCCCTTGTACCATAAAAAATCTTGATGGGACAAGTTACCTGCTTGACAAATTGATAGGAAGGAATGTCGTATTTTATGATAAAACCTGGAATGGGAGGAGCAATTTCTTCTGTAATCAAGGTTTTCCATGAATAATAAGGAGCGTTTAAAATAAGCATCCTCGGATTGTTTTTAGATGCTAAATAACTGGCCAACCCAGAACCTAAAGAGAAGCCAAGGACTACAATGTCTTCTTCATGGTAACGTGTTTTTGTGTAATCGTATACCTTTTGCATGTCGTTAAACAACTCTTCGGAATTACAATAAGAACCATCGCTTTTTCCATAACCTCTGTAGTCCACAAATAAAATATCGTATTGATTGTTTAAATACAACGAAGCGCGTTTTCCCCAATCGTGAATAGCTCCAGCATTTCCGTGTAGATATAGGATAACGCCTTTGGGATTTTCGGTTTTAAACAGCACTGCATTTAAATTGGTGTTCTCTGCAACTGGAATATTGAGTTCCTCAAAAGGTTCTTCAAACTCAAATTGGTAATCTTTTGCCAGTGTTTTTGGGTTGAAAAAGAAACGTTCTTGTTTAAAATAAACAAAAACCAACGAAAGGACATATAAAATTAAAAGCGTTGCTATAATTCTGGCAATACGCCTAAAGAGTTTTGGGAAATTTAGTTTCAACAGATTCTTTTCTTAAAATTTCGTACAAAAATACACTATAAACCACGACATATTCCAAACTCACTACCCATAAATTTTCGGTATTGTTGAAATTTGCATACGCCAAATAACTTAAAATAATTACCAAACTCCAAACCAATGGAAATTTGTATTTAGTAAAAATGGATAATATTAAAAGCGTTGCAATGTACCAAGGATGAACGGTTGTGGCTGTAAAGTAATAAAAAGTTAAAGCAAAAAGCATGGCAGAAAAAAGTTGAACCATGGTGGCATTTTTTCTAAAAAAAGCCAAAGCAATTACCATAATAAACACAAATAGCGCCATAAATTTTCCTATTATGGCAATTTCATTATAGCCTGTTATTTGGTATCCTATTTCCCTGGCAATATAATAGAGGCTTGCATTAAACTCAAAGTTTTGAAACCATAAACCAACGGTTTCAGCATAATTTAGTATGAATTGTTGTGAGTAAAATGGCGTAAATAGTAAAGCAACAAATAAACCAACAACAGCATAAAACCCTATTAATTTTATAATATTAAGCCAGACAGAAGCATCTTTTTTATTGGGTACAAACCACTGCCAAAGCAAAGGTAAAAATAGCAATGGAATAAGCTTTATGGAAACAGAACAGGCAAAGACAACAGCTGCCAAAAACCACTTATTGCATGACAATAAATACAAACTCCATAACAAAAAGAAAATCATGACACCTTCAAAATGCAGATTGCCAGTAAGCTCAATAATTATAAACGGATTTAATAAATACCAAAAAATATGATGAACAGGCAATTTTAATTGTTGCAGTAGTTTTTTTCCAAAATAAAGCGTTCCAAAATCGGCTGCTATAATTATAAGTCGAAGGCCAATAACAGAGCTTAAGATGCTTTTTCCTGGAAACAATTCGGCTAAAGCAAAACACAATTGGTTCAATGGTGGATAATTGGTATAATGATTGGCGCTTAGGCTTCCCATCCCCAAATACAGTTCTTGGGCTTGAGGAATTGGAAAATCGTTTATGGAAATAAAAAAATATGGCGTGTAAAGATAGGGGTTAAAACCCTGTAAAACCATACGTCCATCCCAGATAAACCTATAAAAATCTTGTGACAGATTTGGGATGGCTAAAATAAAAACAGCCCTAAATGCAAAAGCCAATACAGTTAAAAACAAGAGATTGCTTTTAGTAAGTTTAACCAGTTTGTAAAACACAAAAAACAAAGCAACATATAAGGTTACAAGCTTAATGGAATCGGTTCTTTGTAGGTTGTAGGCAAAGTCAAAATAGAACAGCAAGCTTGAAATAGCCAGTAATATTGGAAATTTATACAGCTTTAAAAATGTAGGGTTTAATAGCATGAATCAAAGATAGCCATAATTTGTTTTTTAAAACCCAATCCATTTCCATGACAAATAAAACAGGCTTTTTTTTAATAAAGTACAAATTAGATGTTATCTTACAAGCTGTTTTTTAAACATAGGACTCTTATGAAAACATGGAAAAAAATTGGATTGGGTTTGTTGGCCACACTTATTGTATTTGGTATTTGGTTTTATCCAAAATACAAAATGCTAAACTTAACCATGCATCTTTTTGATGAAGACCAGATTGTAAGTAATTTTAGGTCATTTGATTCCGTTTGGCCAGTGGCCGTTTTGGAAGCTCCAGAGAATAAATTGGCATATCCAAAAGCTACTAGCATCAAACTACCGGAAAGTTTTCAATTCAATGGCAAAAAGTACCAGACAGAGTCTTTTTTGGAAGATTCCTGGACCACCGGATTTTTAGTGATACAGCAGGACAGTTTGGTGTTTGAAAATTATTATTTGGGAAATACCCAATCCACAAGAAACATTTCGTGGTCCATGGCAAAATCGGTTATATCAGCATTAATGGGAATTGCAGTCCATGAAGGTTATATTAAGAGCATTGACGAAACTGTTGAAGTTTATGTTCCAGAACTGAAAGGCTCTGCTTATGAAGGTGTAAAGATTAAAGACGTCCTTCAAATGTCCACAGGAGTGAAATTTAATGAAGATTATGCCGATTTTTTTAGCGATATCAATCGTTGGGGCAGAGGTTTTGCCATGGGGAATTCCCAAGACGCCTTTGCTGCCAGTTTAGATCGCGAATTGGAACCTGGAACCGTATGCCATTATGTAAGTATAAACACGCATGTATTGGGTATGATTTTAAAAAGGGCCACAGGAAAAACCATCACAGCATACATGCAAGAAAAATTATACAATCCTTTGGGCATGGAATATGATGGTTATTGGTTGTTGGATGGGGAACAGATGGAAATGGTATTAGGAGGTTTAAATTTAACACTTAGGGATTTTGCCAAAATGGGCACCTTGTTTTTAAACAAAGGAGTGGTTCAAGGCAAGCAAGTAGTGCCAAAACAGTGGGTTGAAGCCTCCACACATCCAGATGCACCACATGTTCAACCTAGCGAAACCCATTTTGGTTACGGCTATCAATGGTGGATTCCAGAAAGTAAGCAAGGGGAATTTATGGCTATGGGTGTTTACGGACAATATATTTATGTAAACCCAACAACAAAAACCGTAGTTGTTAAACTTTCAGCAAATCCAAAATATAACGATAAGGACTATGTTCCTAGTAACGACTTTGCCCATTTGGAACTGTTTCGAGCCATAGCTCTTTCATCTAAAAGTTTAGAGGAAAATGCAGCTTATGCAGCTGTTCTTGAAGAAATAAAATAAAAACAACCTTAAGCAAGATATATGATTATAGATGTACATACCCATATCAACAATTATCACGAAGATAGAGTGGTGTCGCTAAACGAATGTTTAAACCGGTTAACAGAAACCATGTTGGAAAATAAGGTAGCATATTCATTGGTATTATCATCTTATAAGGTTAATGAGCATAGACCAAGCACCAAACAGGTAGTTGAAGCTATTAAAGACAGGAATAACTTGGGAGTTGTGTCTGGAATCAGTTACCTGAATTACAATCATAGGGATATTAGGGAAATAGGGGAGTATCTTGAAAACGGGTTGATTAAAGGTTTGAAATTTTATCCTGGTTACGAACCCTTTTATCCTAATGACACCAGATTGAAAGTATGGTACGAAATGGCTATAGAGTACAATGTACCTGTGATGTTTCATTCTGGAGACACCTATGCGCCAACTGGAAAAGTAAAGTATTCACATCCTTTACATATAGACGATTTAGCAGTGGATTACCCAGACCTAAAAATTGTTATTTGTCATGTAGGAAACCCTTGGATTAAGGATTGTATGGAGGTGGTCTATAAAAACAAAAACGTTTATGCCGATATTTCTGGATTGGTGCTTGGAGATTTTTCCGAAAAGTTTGAGCGTTATATGAAAAAGGAAATCGAAGAAATGATTACCTATGCTGGCGATCCAAACTATTTGCTTTATGGAACAGATTGGCCTATTTCCAATATGAAATCCTATTTGAAATTTATGGACCAACTGGAACTGGCAGATGAAAAAAAAGAACTGATTCTATGGAAAAATGCTGCTGAACTGTATCGAATAGATGTTTCAAAACTTTAAGCACTTGATGTTACGGATTTAAAAAAAACATAGCCAAACCCTAGAAATAGCATGAGGTGAAACGGGAAAAGACCAAAATCGCCACCTTGATTTCCCACTACAAAAGCCGAATACATACCGAACCCAAAATAGAGCGTCAATAGCCCTTCAAAAAGCACATAAATTGGAATTTTCTTAGAAAGGTATTTGTTGTTTTTCCAGCTGTCTGATAATGAATTTATGTTGAATTTAGGGGTTCTTACAAAATCACTGGGTTTTCCAAAATGTCCTTCCAGGACAGCTACGGAATTATGCAGCGAAAAACCCATAGCTATTGAGAAAAAGGTAAAAAACATACCTAGGTACTCTATAAAGTCTTTTAAGCTGTTGCCGTATATTTTTTTGTACATAAACCAATAACAAACAAAGAAAATTATCGAGCTCACCACAAAAAAGCTCATGACATAAAAGTAAGGTTTTAAAGATTCATATTCGTTTTTAATATAAAGCATGGGAATGCTTAAAACGGCCACAATAAAGATGTTTAAAAACATGGTGGAATTTAATAAGTGCAGTAATCCATGAGCTTTTGTTTTTGCTGATATATGTTTGTTCTTAACGAGTTTCCAAGCCATTTTCCTAAAGTTTTCTGCGCCACCTTTGTTCCATCTAAACTGTTGTGAACGTGCAGCACTTATTGCCATAGGAAGTTCGGCTGGGGTTTCAACGTCTTCCAGGTACTTAAATTTCCAGTTTTTCAATTGGGCTCTGTAGCTTAAATCCAAGTCCTCCGTTAGGGTGTCTCCTTCCCAATTTCCAGCTTCCAGAATACAGGTTTTTCGCCATACACCAGCTGTTCCATTAAAATTTATAAAATGGGATTTACTGTTTCTGCCTACTTGTTCCAGGGTAAAATGGGCATCCAGCGCAAACGCTTGGATTTTTGTTAAAACGGAATGGTTCCTGTTTAGATGGCTCCAACGGGTTTGTACAACACCAATATTTTCATCTTTAAAGTAAGGGATGGTTTCCTTTAACCAGTTTGGCCTTGGAAGGAAATCGGCATCAAAAATGGCTATAAATTCCCCTTTAGCAACTTTCAGTCCTTCTTTTAATGCACCTGCCTTAAACCCAGTCCTTTTTGTTCTGTGAATATGCACTATGTTAACGCCTGAAAGTTTCAATTGTTTTACCAATTTTTGGGTAAGTTCCAAACTTTCGTCTGTAGAATCGTCCAGAACCTGAATCTCCAATTTGTCTTTTGGATAATCCATTTTGGAAATATTTTCAAGCAAACGTTCCATCACATACATTTCGTTATACACAGGAAGTTGAATGCTGACAAAAGGAATGTTATTTGGATTTGAAAAGTCAAATTTAACAGCTTGAGATTGTTTTTTTTGAGCCTTTAAATAATTTGAAAGCAAGTTGAGCTGCGCCAACGCATAGATAAATATCAGCGTAAGGGCAATGGTGTATACAACTATGATGGTACTAAGCAAATACATCATTTGAAACTGTATTTAAAAATCCAACCTAAAATTTTAATACCAGCCATAATGGCTCCGTTTAAGGTGCCAGAGACTTTTGAAACTCCAATTCGGTTTCTATAGCTCACAGGAATTTCAATGTAAGATAGTTTTTGTTTCAAGGCTTTTAATTGCATTTCCACAGTCCATCCATAGGTTTTGTCTTCCATCTTCAAAGCCAGTAGTTTTTGGTACTTAATGGCTCTAAAAGGCCCTAGGTCTGTAAAATTTGAACCAAACATGATACGCATTAGAAAGGTGGCCAATCCATTCCCAAAAATTTGAGGTTGGGTCATGGAGCCAGGTTCTCTAAGTCGTTTTACACGGGCTCCAATTACAAAATCGATGTTATCTTCAATAATTGGCTGAACTATTTTAGTTAATTCTTCTGGAAAATCGCTATAATCGCCATCAAGAAAGACCACAATATCCGGTTTTATTTCCTGTTTGGACACATAAGCCATTCCTTTTAGGCAGGCATAGCCATATCCTTTTCTGGACTCCGTTAAAACGGTTGCTCCTGCTTGTTTGGCATTGACTTCAGTAGCATCGGTGGAATTGTTGTTCACTACAATAATTTCGTTTACCGTTTTAGGGATATCATGAATGACCTTCGCAATAGAATCAGCTTCGTTATATGCAGGAATAATAACTTTTAGTATTGGCATGAATGATTTGGCTAAATTCTATTTTTTTAAGAAGTTAAGTTATAAGGTGTCTTTTTCCATGAATCTCTGGATATCATTTTTCAAATAGGAAAAACACTTACTCCTGAAGTTCCATTTGCTTGTATTCTTCTTGTTGGGCAGGAACAATATGTTCATCAAAATACCAAGAAGACCATTTTTCTAAAGACAAAAAGATGCCAATCCCCAAAATAAAGGTAATAACGATCATTAAAATGAGGTTTTTCTTTTTTCTTTTAGGATCCATGGAACATTGATTTTGTTTTTTTCGGTAAAGATAAATTCCATATACACCAATTATTACTGCGAGACCTCTAAGAATCCACGAGCCTGTTCCAATGGAACCGTCTTCGGCATAAAAGAAATCGGCAAAGGAAATGGCATAAATGCCTCCCATGAGTCCAAACATGAATAAGACGGCTGGAGCCACGCAGCATATAATACCTGCTATTCCAGCTGTGGCAGCATATTTAAATGCCCATTTAAAGAAATTAGGTTCTTCTTGTGTTTCAAGGTTGTCAGGTTTCATACAGTTTGTTTTGCTGTTTTGTCCATAAAAATAAGAAGACCTTTCAGTTTTTGATGTTAATTTTATTCTAAACGAATTACCAAATCTTCTGAATTTACCATGACTCCAGGATTTAAAACCAATTGTTTTACTGTGGCAGCTTTGTTTGCAGTAATGGTAGTTTCCATTTTCATGGCTTCAATAATAAATAATGGTTGATTTTTAGCAACTTTTTCACCTTTCTTAACCAACATTGTTGAAAGTAATCCTTGTAAAGGTGCGCCAATTTCTTTTGGATTTGATTTGTCTGCTTTAACATGTTCCACTTTATCGACTTTAATCGACTCGTCTTTTATTTGAACCGATCGGCCTTGTCCGTTTACTTTAAAATAAACGGTTACCATACCATCTTCATTAGGTTTTCCTACCGAATCCAAAGTAATAAGAAGTGTTTTGCCTTTGTCCAATTCCACAATAATTTCTTCACCTATTTCCATACCATAAAAGAAATTTTTGGTTGGTAGATTCATTAGATTGTCATACTTCAAGTGTTTGTTGTAGGAATCCGTAAAAACTTTAGGATAGAGTTTGTAGGATAGGAAATCGGTTATTTTTAAAGGTCTGCTTAGATCTTTTTCGAAAATCTTTCTAAACGCCTCGTATTCCTTTTCAAAATCTATGGGTTCCAAATGGGCATTTGGTCTATCGGTATAAGGTTTTTCATCTTTTAAGATCAATTTTTGAAGATCCTTCGGAAAGCCGCCAACAGGTTGGCCAAGATCGCCTTTAAAGAAGCTTACCACAGATTGAGGAAAGGAAATGGTGTCGCCTCGTTCCAAAACATCTTGAACGGTTAAATTGTTGCTTACCAAATATTGAGCCATATCTCCAACAACTTTGGAACTTGGAGTCACTTTTACAATGTCTCCAAAAAGCTGATTGACATCTGCATACATGGCTGTAATTTCATGAAAACGGTCTTCCAGACCCAATGCTTGAGCTTGTGGTTTTAAATTGGAATATTGACCTCCAGGAATTTCATGTTTGAATACTTCCCCAGAACCAGCTTTTAAACCAGATTCAAAAGGGTAATAATACTCCCTTACCGTTTCCCAATAGTTGGAATACTCGTTTAGGGAGTCGATGTTTAGTGAATTTTCTCGTGGGTTGAATTTCATCATTTCCACAACCGAATTAAAATTTGGTTGCGAGGTTAAACCCGATAAGCCTCCTAGTGCCACATCTACCACGTCCACACCAGCTTCAATGGCTTTTAAGTAAGTAGCCGATTGGATGGAAGAGGTATCATGCGTGTGCAGGTGAACAGGAATGTTCAATTCTTGTTTTAAGGCAGAAACCAATTCGAAGGCAGCATAAGGTTTCAACAGTCCAGCCATGTCTTTAATGGCCAAAATATGGGCTCCAGCATTTTCAATGTCTTTTGCTAAAGTTGTGTAATATTTAAGGTTGTATTTGGTGTTTTTAGGATTTAAAATGTCACCTGTATAGCAGATGGAGCCTTCAGCCAAACCTTGGGTTCTGTTTCTTACATGTTCGATACAAGGCGCAATGGATTTCATCCAGTTAAGCGAATCGAAAATCCTAAAAAGATCCACACCATTTTCCCAGGATTGCTCCACAAATTTTTCAATTAGGTTGTCTGGATAAGCTGTATATCCAACCCCATTCGATCCCCTAATCAACATTTGAAGTAGGATGTTTGGCATGGCTTTACGCAAAAGTTGCAAGCGTTCCCATGGATTTTCCTGCAAAAAACGGAAACAAACGTCAAAGGTGGCTCCTCCCCAAACTTCCATGCTAAAAATGTCGGGATTGTTTTTGGCATAGCCTTCAGCTACTTTCAGCATGTCGTTGGTTCGCATTCTGGTAGCCAATAAACTTTGATGCGCATCGCGCATGGTGGTGTCTGTAAAGTGAATTTTCTTTTCGGCTTTTAGCCATTGGGCAAATTTATCTGGCCCTAAGGTTGTGAGTAAGTCCTTGGTCCCTTCAGGATAGCTGCCATTTGGATTGAATTTAGGAACAACAGGCTTTACAAAGGTTTTGGTTGGATCTGTTTTTTTAACATCAGGATTTCCATTGACTATCACATCCCCTAAATATGTCACTAATTTGGTGGCTCTGTTTCTTGGGGCTTTAAAGACAAATAAATCTGGGTTTTGCTTGATGAAATTTACGGTTACATCACCTCTTCTAAAGGTTTCGTGTTTTAAAATATTATCCAGGAACGGCATGTTTGTTTTTACGCCTCGAATTCTGAATTCGGCCAGAGCACGACGTACTTTTCTACAGGCACCATCTAACGTTCTACTGTTGGCAGTCACTTTTACCAACATGGAATCGAAAAAAGGTGACACAATGGCTCCTTGATACACAGAACCAGCATCTAAACGTATCCCGAAACCGGAAGCACTTCTATACGTGGTTATTTCTCCATAATCTGGTTTGAAATCGTTTTGTGGATCTTCAGTGGTAATTCTACATTGTAAAGCGTATCCAGTAACTTTAATAGTTTCTTGATTTGGTATTTTTATTTGTTGATCTGAAAGCTTATAACCACCAGCAATAAATAATTGTGTTTTTACTAAATCGATATTAGTCACCACTTCGGTAACTGTGTGTTCTACCTGGATTCTTGGGTTGACTTCAATAAAATAAATAGAACCATCCTCATCTACTAAAAACTCCACGGTTCCTATGTTGTTATAATCAACAGCCTTACAAATGTTAATAGCATACTCGTAAAGTGCATTTTTTGTTTCTTGATTCAAATCGTATGAAGGAGCAAATTCAATGACTTTCTGGTAACGACGTTGCACCGAACAATCGCGTTCAAATAAATGAACCGTATTTCCATAGTTATCTGCTACAATTTGAATTTCTATGTGTTTTGGGTTTTCAACAAACTTTTCCAAAAACACGGTATCGTCTCCAAAAGCATTCAAAGCTTCACGCTTGCTTTCGTTAAAAGCCCCTTTTAGTTCTTCGGGTTGTCGTATGACGCGCATACCACGACCACCACCACCAGAAGCAGCCTTTAACATAATGGGATAGCCAATGTTTTTAGCTTCAGACAGTGCTGTGTCAATATCTTTAAGAGGTTTTTGGTTACTTTGGATGATAGGGATGTTATTGGCCACAGCCACTTCTTTAGCTGTAATTTTATCACCTAAAGATTTTAAAACGGATACTTTAGGGCCAATAAATATGATGTTATTTTCTTCGCATTTTTGCGCAAATTGTGCATTTTCAGACAAAAAACCATAACCAGGATGAATGGCATTGGCACCACATTCCAAAGCTACTTTTATAATTTCATCAATATCCAGATAGGGTTTTAAAGGATCGTTGTCCTCCCCAATTTGATAAGATTCATCAGCTTTATATCTGTGTAGGGAATATCTGTCTTCAAAGGTGTAAATACCAACGGTTCTTACATTGATTTCTGTACAAGCCCTAAAAATTCTAATGGCAATTTCCCCTCTGTTGGCAACAAGTACTTTCGTGATTTTCATGGTTGGTTGTGTGTTTTAATTGATTTTAGCGAATGTTCGCTACAAATGTAGCAAACGGAAATTAAATGGACAACGATTTTTCAATCAGAAAGTTAGGGGTTATCAACAGGTTTTAAGCAATGTGTTTTTTGTAATACTTGTAAAGTTCTTCGGGAGAAGCGCCAAACCATTTTTTAACATAAATGGCCCAGAAATGATATTGAAGTTTCCAAATGCCATGAGTCTCGTAACGTCTGGCTGAGGTTGTGAGTTTTTTGTTAATGACTTTAAACTGCTTGCGTTTGTAGAGCTGGTTAATTAGGATGTTGTCTTCGTAAATGATATAGCGTTCATTATATCCTCCAATTTCCTGAAACAATTTCTTGGTGATAAACTGACTTTGGTCGCCACCTCTACAGGCTCTCCAGTGAAATTGGGTAAGCCAACTTGCCAAGCGCAGCCACCAATGTTTGTGGTTGAATTGCATTCTAAAACAACCAGCCAGATGGTCGTTTTTGACTTCATTTATAATGTATTGATCGAAGTTTTTGGGAGGAAAGGAATCGGCATGCAAAAAGTAAAGGATGTTGCCTTGCGCTGTTTTTGCTCCTAGGTTCATTTGCTTGGCCCTTCCTTTAGGGGACTTTAAAAGTTTTATGTTTGTTTTTGATGCACTAGAGCCGATAAAGGTTTTAATTTGTTCCTGGGAGTTATCTGTACTGCCTCCATCAACTATTATTAGTTCTGAAATATTTTCTTCCTTGGAGTTGCTCATGAGGTACTGGAGCAGGTTTTGGATGTTTTCTGCTTCGTTTAAAATTGGGATGATGATGGAGATTTTATTCATTTAAGTCCCAATTGTAATCCATGTAACTTTTTTTTGCTTTTTGAGAGATTTCAATGGGAGCATACAGGTTTAAAAAATCGATTAGACTGCCATTGGTTGTAAAATCTTCAGAAAACCATTTAAATATTTTAGAGATTTGGATGTTGTTTGCAGCTAGCTTGTTTTTGCTATTATCAGAGAGGAATGCTTCGGTGGCAAGCGTTAATTGTAGATCTAATTTTGAAGGAGTATAGGCTTCATTCAATAACTTAGGACAAGATTTTGAAGCGCAAACTATGGCAAAATGGATTCTGGGTTCTTTCATCTTTCTTAAGATATCATGCTCTATTTGGTTTAAAGACATGAGTTGTTTGCCAATTGGTATGAATTCTTGATCCCAAGGATTTTTGAGGTCTTTGATGCTATTTATTGGGTAATTATCAATAATTAATTTGATGGTAAACGCATTATACGCATTGATCCAATAAGCTAAACGTTCTTCCTGAGACCAAGATTTGTTGGGTTGGGTTTTTGTAAACCCTTCCAAACTGGCCTGCAATAATTGAGGGTCTGTTTTTATGGCTTGGTAATTCACCTCACCAAAACTATTGACATGTTTTTGAAGCAGCTTGTTATAGGCATGATCGTTTAGGTTTTGGGCTTTTGTGGGAAGTGATACAGCCAATACAGCCAATAAAACAATCAATATGTAGGCTTTAGTCTTCATTTTTAGGTTTAAATTTTAAGGGATATAGTTCCTGGTTTACAAAATCTTTAGGGAAGGTTTCATCCCCAGAAAAGCCCAATTCAATATCCCGACCATTTTCAGGAATGTAATTTGTTTTAAACAAATAATCCCAAAGACTCAGTGTGAGTCCGTAATTTACCCCAAACCTTGCATGTTTGGGAAGCTTTTTGGCATGATGCCAAATATGCATTTTTGGGTTGTTGAAAATGTATTTCAATTTGCCATAGTCCCAACCAAGGTTGGCATGGTTTAAATGGCCTATGGTAATGTTAAAGAAGTGTACCAAGGCAACATCTTGAGCCTCAAAACCACCAATTATGGCCAATGGAATGTATAAAATGGATTTGTAAACCACAGGTTCCATCCAATGATAGCGTAAGTGAGCAGCAAAGCCCATTTCTTTAACGGAATGGTGCACTTTGTGGAAATTCCAGAGAAAAGGCACACGATGTAACAATCTGTGTGTGTTCCATTGTACAAAATCGGCCACTATAAAAAAGATGAAGAGACCTAAGGGTTTCGGTAGCTTATTCACTTCAAACAATTGAAAGTTGGAAAGCGATAGTCCTACAAGTCCTAGGATATCGTTAAAAATTTCGGCTACAGTATTGGACAGGGCAATAAAAACAATCAGGTTCAACAAGAAGAAATTAAAGAACATGTAAAAGGTGTCCAGCCAAAAATCCTTTCTAAAAAGCGCTTGGTTTTTTCTCCACGGAAACAAGATTTCCAGTATCCAAACAGCTAAGGAGATGATGATGAGACCATAGAAATAATTATCCCAATAACTGAAAGACGTTATCTCTTTTATGAGATAATTCCAATAGCCAGTATAGGCGTTTTTTATTACTTCCAGGTATTTTTCCATGATATCTGTTTTAAAGCCTGCAAGGTTTTTTGAAGCCTTGCAGGAGATAATTTGATTACAATTTAGAGTGTCTTTATCAATTCCTTAAACAAGGTAATCATTTGGGGTTCGGCTTTGCCGGCCATTTCAATAATCTCACTGATGTTTACAGGTTTTAGGTTGTCTGGATCGCATTCATCTGTTAAGACAGAAACGGCAGCAGCTTTTAAATTTAAATGATTGGCCACTATAATTTCTGGAACCGTACTCATGCCAACGGCATCAGCCCCTATAATTTTCAGCATTCTGTATTCGGCCCTTGTTTCCAGTTGTGGACCAGCCACACTGGCATACACTCCTTCGTGCAAGGTGATGTTTTGTGATTTGGCAATGTGTTTAAAGGTATTGTTTAAAGCTTTGTTGTAAGGTTCGCTCATGTCTGTAAAGCGTTCCCCTAAAAGTTCCACTCCTTTAAAGGCCAAGGGAGAACTGCCTTGGAGGTTGATATGGTCGTCCAGAAGCATGAGTTCCCCTTTTTTAAAGTTTTTATTGATGGCACCAGAAGCATTGGATACCAAAAGTGTTTTAATGCCCAATTTTTCCATAACGCGAACGGGATAGGTAACATCCTGTAAGGAGTAGCCCTCATAGATATGAAAACGACCTTGCATGACTACCACTTTTTTCCCTTCCAAGTTTCCATAAATCAATTTTCCTTTGTGAAACTCCACAGTTGCAGTGGGAAAATTAGGAATGTGGTTGTAGCTAACTTCGGCGAGGACCTCGATATCGTTAATCAATTTTTCCAATCCTGTGCCAAGAATAATGCCTATTTCTGGATTTAAAAAGCCTTTTTCTTCTAAATATTCGGCTGTTTCCATTATGTATTTAATCATGAGTCACTAATTTTTTAAGTATTTTATTGTTATTAACATCTTCAAAGGTATCTATATCGTTTAATTCTTCTAAAAGAAAGAGGTTTTGGTTTTGTAAATTTTTTATGGTTTCCTTTAAAACGGTAGCTGTGCCCCAGGTTTTGTTTTTAAAAATATCAGGAAGTAGTTGTTTCATTCCCAATAAATAATAGCCACCGTCTTGAGCAGGACCAATTACTGCATCGTGTGTGTCCAATTTAATAAAAGCATCTGAAATATGCTTGGTGTTCAAGTCTAAAATATCGCTGCCAACAATCATGATTTTTTCATAGCCCGTATTAAAAAGTTCGGTAAAGGCATTTTGCATTCTTAGGCCCAAATCTGCGCCTTCTTGCAGTTTTTTTCTGAAGATGGTATCGTCCCAAATATCATTTTCAAGAATGTTTTCAGAATAGAAAACAAACTTATCTGCCGAAACAGGAGCTGTTATGTTTGCTGTGTGCTGTAGTAGGTATTTATAAATGGTTAAAGCGGCTTCGTCCCCAATGCTTTTAGCCAAACGGGTTTTGCATTTTCCCAATTCCGGGTTTCTGGTAAAGATGATTAGGGCTTTTTTGGAAGTAGGGAAATGAAAACTGAAAGCCAATTCCTTGTTGTTATTGGTGTCTTTGGTATTTAAAATGCCCATGATTTGTTAATTAAAAACTTTATTCCCTTTTTTAAGCCATTTGCTCCATTCAGGAGAAAAAGCATGGATGTTATTGGTTTTATAGCCTTTGCTGTCATACACATCAAACCCATTGTTAACCCATTCAAAGATACCTCCATATAAATTGTAGACATTGGTATAGCCAGCTTTTAATAAGTGATTGGAAATTGTTTCGGAACGGATCCCTAAGGAGCAATAGACTACAATAGGCTGTTGTTTGTTGTTGATTAATAAGGCTGTTTGCTCTAAATTGAAGGTGTTGTAACCAACAAAAACAGCATCTTTGATATGACTTACTTGGTATTCTTGAAACTCACGAGCATCCAAAATGATGGCTTGGGTGTTTGGCATGGCCAACTCTTCCACAGAGATATATGGGACTTTCGAGGTATGGTGTTTTTTGAGTAAGCCATCCAAGCTTTCCTGAGCAAATCCAGTGTATGCAGCTACAAAGAATAAGCATATGATTGAGAGATTATGTTTCATGTTTAGGTGACTTGTGCTTAGGTTGTACTTTGTGTTTTTGGCTCATGAGCTGTCTGTTTACTATGGAATTAGGTTTCCTTGGCAGCTGCTGCCAGCGCCAGCAGTGCAACCATAGCAATGTTGTGAGGTGATGATGTTTCTGTTTTGCAATGTTTCTTCGTTGTATTCACTAATATGTTTTAGGTTGCTGTTTATAGGGAGTTCCAGCATTTGGTTAAAATCGCAATCGTATAAAAAGCCATTCCAACTCACAGAAATGGTATTGGTGCACATGAGGTTTTTAACGGTTTCTGGATTGTAAGCCTCTACCAAGGCATACATGTAATCTTCATAATTTTCAGAAGCAATCAGGTAATCTAAAAATCTGCTAATGGGTAAATTTGTGATGGTAAATAGCTTGTGGAAATGAATGTTAAAATCTTCTAATAGTGCCTTTTTAAAGTCTTTTTCCATAGCCGCTTGGTTGCCTGGCAAAAAAGCACCAGAAGGGTTATACACCAGATCCAGTTTTAGGTGGCTGTTTGGCATGCCATAACCTATGGCATTGAGTTCCTGAAGTGCTTTTATGGACTTATCGAAAACACCAGAACCACGTTGTTTATCGGTTTTGCCTTTGGTCCAATGAGGCATGGAGGACACCACATGAATGTTGTGTTTTTTAAAAAACCCCGGGAGGCTGTAATATTTTTTATTCGCCCTTAATATGGTTAGGTTGGAGCGCACAATAACATCCTTTATGCCAATTTTGGTTGCTTCTTCCACAAACCATTTAAAATGGGGATTCATTTCTGGGGCACCACCAGTAAGGTCCAGGGTGTGAGCTTGGGTGTTTTTTATCACCTTTAAGCATTGTAACATGGTTTCCTTGGTCATGATTTCCTTTCGGTCTGGACCAGCATCCACATGGCAGTGTTCGCAAACCTGATTGCACATGTAGCCCAAGTTAATTTGAAGGATTTCCAGTTTTTTTGGTTTTAATGGGAACTGTTTGGTTTCAGCAATTTTATTGTTGAAGGTGGTAAGTTCACCATTTTTAAAGATACCGTTGGATAGAAATTCCAGTTGTTTGTTGCTATTTGCCAACTCACTTTGGCGTTTATGTAGGGAATCGATCATTTTATGATTTTAAATTGCGGTCTTGACCGCGTTTGTCCAGAGCTTAAAGGTCTAATTTATTCACTTTATTCATCATTTGTACCCCATGAACCAAAGAAGCGCCACCACGAATGGCAGCAGCCACATGTAGGGCTTCCATCATTTCCTCTTTGGTGATGCCACGTTGCAGGCCGTCTCCTGTATAAGCATCAATACAATAAGGACATTGTATGGTGTGGGCCACAGCTAGGGCAATGAGTGACTTTTCCCTTTCGGAAAGCGTTCCTTCTTTAAAAACGGCATTATAATAGTCGAAGAACTTGGTTCCAAGTTCTTCATTCCAATCGGATATTTTGCCAAATTTTTTAAGGTCTGCTGGATCGTAATAGGTTTTTTGCATGGTTTTTTTGTTTTGAACATGAATGTACCCATTTAAGTCGGAGTTGCTTATTAAAGTTTACTTAAAATTGGCGAAAAATTACAAACAACCCCTAGAATAAGTGTCTAAATCGTTCCCTTTTGATTGGGTGCCTTAAGGGGATGTTATAAAAAAAGCAAAGAAGGGCTAAGGTGTACCGTAAGTTTTTAAAGCTCTTCTTTGGACCATTGTGCCCTTTTGGTTAGGTCGCTATCATTAGGTAAATAAGAAAGCCCCTTAGAGTAAATGTCGTAAGCAGGTTGATACTGGTCTTTGTAGTAATAGTAATTCCCTGCTTTAACATACAGTTCTGATAGCAACATTTTGCTCACTTCGTTCAAGACCTCATTATGGTCCAGGACCTCTTCTAATTTTTGTAGGTATTTATGGCCTACTTCAATGTCTTTGTTTTTGAAACTGTTCAATGAAATACTTCCGTATAAATGAGATAGAGCAATATAATAGCGTTTGTTTTCCTTTAAGAAAGGATACGTCTTGCAGTTTTCTTCAAACTCTTTTAATGCCTCTATATTAAATGCAGATAGGGCTACTTTTTTAAAACAAACATATTCAATGATTTTCTGGGCCATTTTACTGTTTGGGTTTAGCTCTAAAATGTAGTTGCTGTATTTTAAGGCTTCATCTAAATTTTCGTCCGTTCCAGCTTGTTTGGCCAGGTATTCATATAGAAATTCCAATGCTGTGTTTCTAACTTTTTCATTCTGGATGGTTTTAAACTTTTCGATGGCGGCTTCTATAAACTCCTTGTCGTTATCGTCGTGCTCAATTATTTTATATAAGCTGGATTCGACATTTCCCAGAGAATAATCGTCAGGGTAGTTGGCAATGGCAATTAATTCCAACAGGTACTCAATATCCTCAAGGGTGTTGAACTCCAAATGATTGACCCTATCAAACATGATGCTCTTGATTATGGGTTTGATTAGAGGAGAAGAAAAAAACACTTTGGCTTTGTTTAAACTGTTTATGGCTTTATCATCTTCTTCGGTATCCAGATAGCTCAAACCTTGGTTGTAATACTGCATGCCTATTAAGGCGCTTTTATCAATAAATTCATTTCCATAATAAAAATCCTCATAAAACTTCATGAAGCCTCCTTTGGCGACCACTTCTTCTTCAGTGATTAATTTATAGCTTATCAGCTCATCAATTATCTTTTTTACTTCATCTTCTTTAGGGATTATAAATCCGTATTCTCCTGGAACCGTTGTTTCCAAATAGATTTTATAGGTTTTTGGGTATGCAATTAAAAACACGTGAGAGGGTGTTTCCTTTACATGGTATGGGATGTTTAATTCATCGAATACGTAAGCGTACAAGGCTGATGCCGTTACACAGTTGTATGTGCCGTCTTCAAAAAGGTTGTTGAAATAAGCGTTTAGATTGTATTTTTTAAAAAAAGTGTCATGAAGTCTATCGTAAATTAATTTAACTCTTTTTTGTTCTTTTTTTTCTTTGCTTTCTCTTTCTGGAAATGTTTTTATCAATGATGTTACCATTTCTTGGTATGTTAAAATGGTGCTGTTGCTTGCAAGCGAATCAATTGCAAACATGCTTTCAAAGAAATTATATTGGATAGAGTCTTTTTTATAGGCTTCAAAAATTCCTTCTTCAAATGAAGAGGAATAAGATTGTCCGTAGGTAGAGGCAATACAGAGGCAAGTAATAAAAATTAGGGGTTTGATACGTTTAATCATAAGTGGAGCTGTAAGGAATCTAAAACAACCCAATATAAAAATTTATATACATATAAACAGCTATGTTTTACCTTTTTTATTGAGCCTGAAATAAAAAACACCTTGAAAACAAATAAAATAAGTCTTCCAGTGAGGTCTGTATCAAATAACAGGTTCACTTGAAAATTTAATCCGTAAGGTCAAAAATTTATTCTTTGTATATGGTTAATGACACTTGCGTTTGGGGCACAAGCCAAACAGGAGTGCTAAAAAGGGTTGCAAACATCCGTCTGTTATTAATTGTGGAGCAATTACCAGAAGTCTATTTGTTGAATGTTTCGGGAAACCAAGTGTTGCTTCAAGATGTTTTAAAGGAAAATCTTATACGAGTCTATTAGGTATGTAGCACGACATAAGCACGGCATAAGCACGACATAAGCACGACATAAATATAATGGAAATATTTAGTATCTTTATGGGAGTTAGGGGGTTAAGGGGAGTGGGGTGTTAAGTATTGAGTATTAAGTATTGAGTATTAAGTATTAAGTATTAAGTATTGAGTATTAAGAGGGTTGGGGTTTTGATTTTGCTTCCCTGTCTGTTCAAGTAGGGTTTTTGGCAGTTATTAAAGAGATATAGAGATAGAATTATTCATTTAAAAAACAGAAATTATGGCAAAGTACAAGAGTTTATTTACCATTATTGGTACGATTTGGGGCATTAATTTTTATGAGTTATTAGGTAAGCCTGTGAGTCGCAAAGCTGGCGGTGGATTTACCAGAGAGGCTATTAAAACCAAAGCGAGTATGGTACGGGTAAGGGAGAACAATAGTGAGTTTGGAAATTGTTCCCGGTTGAATAAGGTTTTTAGGCAGGCCTTAAGACCGTTTTACGTTCAACATAAGTTTCCTCTATTTCACAGTAGGTTGATGACTTTATTTACGGGTTTGAAGGCTTTGGATCCTGTGAATGGGCGTGGAAATCGTTTGGTGTATAGAGGGCTTGAATTGGATGAAGGCAAACGAAGCCTGGTACGTTTTACATATACACCAGAATGTCAGCCTAGAGACGTATTACCTTTTGATTTTGAGATGGATTGGGACACATACACATTGGCCATTCCGAAGTTTCAAATGAAACAAGTTTCTTTTATTTCAGGGGCTACCCATATTGCCTTACAGTTTGGGGTTTTGGATTTTAATTTTAAGACATTGGATTATAAATTGCATTTGGCGGACAGTTTGGTATTGGCCAAAGATTTTGCAGGGGACACACTCAGTTTTACTGTTACAGATGTGCCTACTGGTTTGGGATTGGAACTGGGCGTACTTGGCATCCGTTATTATCAGGAGGTTGATGGGGAGCTGTATTTGTTGAAAGCGAAGGAAGGGGTTGGGATTTCGGTTTTGTCTGTTAAGGATTAGGGAATTGTTTGTCTGTTCTATGGGTTGTCTGTTATGGGTTGTCTGTTATGGGTTGTCTGTTCGTTGATGGCTGTTATCTGTTGTGGGTTGTCTGTTATGGGTTGTCTGTTATGGGTTGTCTGTTATATGGCTTGCTTATTTTAGTAGAAATGTAAAATAATTTTTGCTCAGTTTTGCTTGTCAATATTGAGCAATGGGTTTATTTTTTCAATAAGTTTTTGGGCATAGCCATTTGCATCACTCATTTTTGAGGCTCCAGTTATGGCATCTAATTCTTCCATTTTGAGACTCCCGTGAAAAGAGGTGCCTAAGATTATAATGTTGTTTAGACAGTTATTGTGCTTGAGAATAAATTCTTCTACTTCAGAAGGGGGCTTCCAGGTGTACCAAGAATGGATAATTACTAGCGCATGGTACGCTTTAGGTTCTATTTGAGATAAGGCACTTAGGGGAATGATTTTAATGTTTACGGGTTTAGAGCTGTAATGTTGTGTTAATACGCGAACTACGGAATCTTTAAAATGGCTCCCTTCATTGGCAATTAAAAGTTGGTACTTGTTGTTGGGATTGGGGTTTTTGTGACTGTAATTGCAGGGGTTGTAAAAGAATAAAACATACAATACCAACCCTAGTATTCCCAGTACAATCATTATCACTAATTTTTTAAATATGGGCATGGGTTTAGGATTTCTAACTCCTAACTGTTTTTTGCAATGGCATATAAAGCAGATAAAGGTTGAGATTATAAAATTACATGAAAATTAATGATTATAGATTAATAATGAAGCATTAAAAATGATTTAATGTAAAGGTTGTTTTTTAATTTGTTTGTAACAAAGTAAAGGGTGTTTTAGATATTAATTGTTATAAAGTAAAAGTGTTTTCATGGCTCATTCTAGAAAAGAACTTTTGTTTTTAAGATGCTTCATGTTACTAAAAGGATAGATAGCCAGAGATAAGAGATTGATAGTTTTAAGTTTTTATTAGGCTTGAAATCAATCAGTAACTTGTGAGGTTGTAAATTCTTCTGAATAATTGAGGAAATCCTCATCTATGTTTTAAGTAAAAGTTATATTTTTAAAAAATATAAGATTCTTTTATAATCGCTATTTAAATTATACATGACCCAACAACACATAAAACAACTCGAGACTGAACTTTGGGACGCAGCAGACGACCTAAGAGCCAATTCTAAACTTACCGCTGCTGAGTATAAAGACCCATTATTAGGTCTGGTACTACTGCGTTTTGCACAAAACCGTTATGAAGATGCCAAAATTGAAGTGCAAAATAACCTTCCAATAAATCCGCGTACAGGAGAAAAACGCCAAGCCAATAAAGAAGATTACACCGCAGCTGGTGCTATTATGTTACCAGAAAAAGCCAAATACGATTATTTAGCCAACTTACCAGAAAGCGAAGATATAGCACAAGCTATTAACAATGCCATGAAGCTTATTGAAGCCGAATACCCAGACCTAGAAGGTATTTTGCCAAAAAGCTACCAAGAGTTTGATGACAAACTACTACGTGATCTCGTACGTGTGTTTAACAAAGACGCCGTAAAAAATGCTAGAGGCGATGTGTTTGGACGCATTTACGAGTTTTTCTTAATGAAATTTTCTATGCAAGGAGCAGGTGCACAAGAAGGTGGCGAATTTTTTACACCACCATCTTTAGTCAACCTTATCGTTAACTTTATACAACCAAACCATGGTATTGTGCACGATCCGGCTTGTGGCTCTGGAGGTATGTTTGTACAAACCGCACATTTTATAAAAGACCACGACAACAAAAGCGTTAACGAAGCCATTACCGTGTATGGTACAGAGCTAAAAAGCAACAACACGCGTTTAGCTAAAATGAACCTTGCCATTCATGGTATAGAAGGTAAAATTATAGAAAGCAATAGCTTTTATAGCAATCCGCATAACCTTACAGGGAAGTGCGATTTCGTCATGGCAAATCCGCCATTTAATGTCGATAAAATTGATGCGAAGAATAAGTTTCTAGCAGACGACGAACGTTTACCCTTTGGTCCGCCACTAACAGGAAAAGGCACCATAAGTAATGGTAACTATTTATGGATGCAATATTTCCATAGTTATCTAAATGAAACTGGTAGAGCAGGTTTTGTTATGGCAAGCTCTGCAACAGATGCTGGTAATGCCGAAAAACGCATACGCCAACAATTAATTGAAACAGGCGATGTAGAATGTATTGTAGCCATAAGCAACAACTTTTTTTACACACGTAGTTTACCCTGCCATGTCTGGTTTTTTAATAAAGGAAAGAAAAAGGAAAACAAAGACAAGGTGCTTATGATAGATGCCCGAAACACCTTTAGAAAAGTAAGCACTACCATTAACGATTTTAGCGACGACCAACTAGAGGGTTTAACCGCTATTATGAATGCCTTTAGAAATAACGAAAAAAGTCTAATTTGTCATTCTGAAGGAGGAACGACTGAAGAATCTCTTAAAAAGAACAACTGGCTAAAAACCCACTTCCCAAAAGGAACCTACCAAGACGTAGAAGGCTTATGCAAAATAGCCACATTAGACGAGATTAAAGAGCAAGACTACAGCCTAACACCAGGACGCTATGTAGGGGTAAAGATTGATATAGACATGGATTTTGACTATAAAGGCAGAATGGCTGAAATACATACCGAACTAGCCAAACTAAATTCCGAAGCCAATACTCTAATGCAACAAATACAAAATGTTAAGTTATGAAAGGATGGATGTACATATTGGAATGTAGTGATGGTTCTTATTATACAGGAAGTACTAATAATTTGGAGTTGAGAATGGAACAACATCAAAATGGAGAAGGCGCAAACCATACTAAAAAACGATTGCCAGTAAAATTATTATATACAGAAGAATTTACAAGAGTTGATGAAGCTTTTTATAGAGAAAAACAAGTTCAAGGTTGGTCTAGAAAAAAGAAAGAAGCTTTAATGAATGGTGACTTCGACAAGCTCAGTCACCTGTCTAAGAATTATACTCAGTTTTCTGAAGCTATGGTGGCTTCGACAGGCTCAGCCACCGAGAGCAGTACGGGCTCAGCCACCGAAGTTTCCAAAAACGCAGTGGCTTCGACAGGCTCAGCCACCGGGAATAGCACGAGCTCAGCCACCGAAGTTTCCAAAAATGCGGTGGCTTCGACAGGCTCAGCCACCGGGAATAGCACGAGCTCAGCCACCGAAGTTTCCAAAAATGCGGTGCCTGAGCTTGCCGAAGGTATCGCATTGTCAGAAAATAATGAAAACCCGTTGCCTGAGCCAGAAGCGTTGCCTGAGCCTTTCGAAATCATAGAAGGCAATGATAAATCGGTCAAGTTATGATGGAGGGTTGGAAGAAAGTTAGATTGAACGAATTTGTTTGGTTTCAAAGAGGTTTTGATTTACCTAAATCAAAATTCAAAGAAGGTAATATTCCTGTTTTCGGTTCAACTTCAATTTTAGGTTATCACAATGAAGCAAAAGTTAAAGCACCAGGTATTATAACAGGTAGGTCTGGAACATTAGGAGTTATGCAATTTACACATGAAGATTTTTGGCCTCACAATACTACATTGTGGGTGAAAGATTTTAAGGGTAATGATGAGCGATTTGCTTATTATTTACTTCAATGTTTAGATTTTAACCTTTTCAATTCAGGAGGTGCTGTTCCAACGTTGAACAGAAACGTACTGAATTCTTTTGTTATTGATTTACCACCACTAAAAACCCAACGCAAAATTGCCAGTATATTATCAGCCTATGATGATTTAATAGAAAACAACCTAAAGCGCATTAAACTATTAGAAGAACAAGCACAACTCACCTATGAAGAGTGGTTTGTACGTTTTAAATTTCCTGGTTATGAAACAGTGAAGTTTGATGAAGAGACGGGTTTGCCTGAGGGATGGGAGAAAGGGAAGCTTTCAAAACTCATTAACTTCCAAAGTGGCTTTGCATATAAAAGTGCAAAGTTTAAAGAAAGAGGTTATCCTGTTATTAAAATTAGGAATATTGAGAACAATACCATTGATATTTCTAATACAAATTTTATTGATGAAGAATATGCTTCTCAAACAAATAAGTTTAAACTTAATAATGGTGATTTATTAATAGCAATGACAGGAGCAACTGTTGGAAAAGTTGGAATTGTACCTATTACAACAACGCCTTGTTATTTAAATCAACGAGTTGGTAGATTTGTTAAAAAAGGAGAAGTTGATAATACGGCTTTAGTTAATTGTTTTTTTAATGTTGGAGGAGGATTAAATCATGTTCTAAATATTGCAGGAGGTGCAGCTCAACCTAATATTAGCGCAAAACAAATCTTGTCTATTGAATGTGTCATACCTCAACAATTAATTCTCAAAAAGTTTAGTGAAATGGCAATAAACAGTTCAAAAGTTATTCTAAACCTTCAAAACCAAAACCAACACTTAAAAGAAGCACGCGATATGTTGTTACCACGCTTAATGAGTGGGATGATAGACCCTTCGGCAAGCTCAGGGCAGGTTGTGGAGAAGTTAGAGGTTGGAAGCTTGAAGTATAAAGTTAATGATAGTTTGGGTATGGTGGCAGAGGATATTGAGAAATATAAAGGAGCTTAAATGACACCAAAAGAAAAATTAAAAGGATACGGCTTTGTTTATGCTGGGGAATGGTTAAAAACAACTGATAAAAAAAAACGTTTAGATTATTCTTTAGATGATACAACTAAAAATCAAGAAGACTTAAATTATGCATTTGTTGAAGGAGACAAAGTGTTTTATATAGGAGTTACTACGAAAAAACTTTATAAAAGAATGAATGGTTATAAATATGGTAAAACAAGTGAAAAAGATAAATACGGAAAGGTAGAGGCTAGTACCAATAAAAATGTATATAAACGTATTCTTGATTTATTAAATAAAAATAAAAAAGTAGAAATATATATACTTCCAGAATTAGATCTAGGTGAGTATAAATGCTTAAAAGTGAGTTCGGTGTCAGGGATTGAACATAGTTTAATAAAAGAATTTGATAATGGAGATTTATTAAATAAGAATGTTACCAATTCTAAAGATAAAGAAGAGCCAGTAAAAAGTAATTATATTTCCGATGATGGTAAAGAATTCGAAATGCCTCTCAAGAAAGAATATTACAATAAAGGAAAAATTGGTTTTCGAAAGAAAAGCTCACATCTCTTACCATCCACTTCTGGTGTTGAAATGATAGTAGTAATTGAAGGTGAAAAGAAAATAAAAGGAACTTTTACAAGGTCAGGAAAAACCAAATCATTTAACGGTAAGAAAGAATTGAAAAAATGGTATTTGGATAACTTTAAATTAGATGAGAAAGTTTTAGTCAAAATTTTAGATTGTAGAACTCTTAAATTGTCGAAAATATAAAATGGTCTAATTAAAAATGGAACTATATCAAATTACCAAGTATAATGAGTGGGATGATAGACCCTTCGACAAGCTCAGGGCAGGTTGTGGAGAAGTTGAAATAAAAATAACTTAAGTAGTAAACAGATGGTGTAAGTAGTGATATATGAAAGCTTCCTATAAATTTAAATTATACGATAAATTCAATTCACCTTTAACAAAACAAGAGTTTCTCAAGGTGAGATCATTATATCTAAATTGTATTGTTAATAATGAGTTTTCATTACAAACAACCAGTGCTATAATAGAGCAGATACAATTGGTTAAAAGACAATCAAAAGAAATAGGTCCTTATAAAAACCTAACAGTTTTTGAAACGCTTAATAGAATTGCTAGTGACTTGGTCTTATTAGAAGGCGCAAGACTTATGTTTAACGGAATGATACCAGAAATTATACCAAATACCTTAAAACTAAATATGGGTAATAAAAGCGGTTTTGATTTTATTGTAAAAACAGCACACAATAAAACAGTATATGGTGAGGCTTTTAACGTTGCCCATTCTTTTGCCAAAATTAAAATGAGACAAACCATAGATAAGATTATAAAATACACCTCATTACACAAAACCAATCAAGCTATAATTTTTTGTAATAAAGAGGTCAAACAAACTATCCTGAAATATAAAAATGAGAAAGAAGAGAAATTACTACAGCAACAATTTGTAATCCACAAATTATTTTGTGACTACGAAAACTTAAGCTATTAATTTTTAGACAAAGTATAGATGAAGCAAAGTGAATTAATTGTAGGTACATGTTTAGTAGAGAATTTTTTTGATACAGATGCTTATGTTTCTTTACCAGATTACCAAAGGCCTTATGTTTGGGATTCCATTAAACTAGAGCAATTGTATAAAGATTTTGAAGATCATTTTTTCATTGATAATGTATACAATAAAAATGCACCTTTATATTATTTAGGTTCAATTTTGCTATTTGAAAAAGAAAAAAACACTTATGAGGTTATAGATGGGCAACAACGTATTACTAGTCTTTTACTTACAGACTATGCATGGAATAAAGATGAAAGCTTTTTAGAAAGCGGTTATTGGAATTTAGAGTATAACTCATTATTGTCTTCGGCTAACTTAAAGCAAAATTATCAGTATATAAAAAACACTATAACAGTTGTAAAAAAATACATACAAGATATATTTTCAAAATTAGCATTTACAGTAATTATTACAAATTCAGAAGATGAGGCATTTACTTTTTTTGATAGTCAAAATGCAAGAGGTGTAACGCTTAGCGCTGTAGATTTTTTAAAATCTTATCATTTAAGAGAGTTAAAAGGGAAAGAAAGTTTACAAGCCATTTTTGCAAAAAAATGGGATAGAAATAATACAGGGCAATTTTTAAATGATTTGTTTAATTTGATACTGTGGCGAAGTCGGCAATGGAAAGGCAAGCATTTATATTTCGAATTTAAAGATGCCATATTAGACAACTTTCAAAAACAAACTATTAAAGGAAAAGATGGCGAAGCAATACGTCTTTATCCTAATATTTTTAATTCCTTATCTAGTTCACTAACGTTTTGTGAATCTCAAGGTGTTGTTGTACAGCCCAACGCGTTAAATTTACAAACTACAGCAGAGCAATATCCTTTTGCTTTAAGACAACCAATACAAAAGGGAATTGGTTTTTTCCTTTATACAGAGAAGTATTTTGCTATATATCAAATGCTTTTTATCGAAAATAGATTTGCAGATTTCACTAATCTTTATAATACGTTATTACGTGGCGTTAGTTATTATTTTAGAAGCTTTTTTAGACTAGCAATAATATCATATTACGATAAGTTCAAGGAAGTTAAATTAATAGAGTGTGGCTTATGGTTAGATTACTTGTTAGGTAGTTATAGAATTAATCAAAACTCAATTGTATCACAAACTGTAATTAAAATACTAAGAGATAATAATCAAAATTTATTAGATGTTATAGAAATGTCTTATAGACCTGAAGATGTTTTTAGGTTTATTGAAAGCATTACAACAGATGAGTTTTATAATAAAAAAACATCTGATCTAGGAGGTGAATTTGGTGTAAGAAGAATTTATTTACAAAACAACTTAGATTTTTTTGAGGCAGTGCGAAATAATGAAAAGCAATTGAACAATAAGAAAAGATGGTTAAATGAATACATTAATAAAATCAAGTAACCTAAAGATATCCTCTATTGAATTAACGCTAAAATCTATTGTTGAAAAAGATTTGTTGTTTAATATTCCTATTTATCAAAGGTTATATGTTTGGGGAGAACAGCAGATAAGAACTTTGCTTGCAGATTTATATAGGGCATATCTTATTGATAAAGACAAAAACTATTATTTAGGAGGTATCATGCTCACCGAGAATAATAATAAACTAGACTTAATTGATGGTCAGCAACGTTTTACAACACTTTGGTTAATTAGTAAGGTTCTTGAGGGAGACTTAGGGGAATTTAGTTATACATACGAGAAAAAAAGAAAAATTGCTAGAATTAGTTTTTCGGTTAGAGATTTTGCAAACGAGTATTTTAATTCTACAAATGCTTCAATTAGTTTAACACAAGATGAAATAAAAGAACTAGAACCTATTAGTGACGGAATTGAATTGATTAGAAATTATTTAAAAGATGAAATTAACGAAAAAGAAAGGTTAGAGTTTTCAAGTTTTATTTATAATCATGTATTGATGGTGGCTACTAAAATGCCAAGTGACACAGATGAAAATAAAGTTTTTGAGGCCATGAATAATAGAGGTGTTCAGCTACAACAACACGAAATTTTAAAATCAACTTTACTCAGTAAAATCAAAAAAAACAGAAACGAAATGCACCAATATGCATTGTTGTGGGATGCTTGTTCTATTATGGATGATTATTTGGAAAAGAACATAAAATTGGTAGCAAATTTAGAATGGAAACAACTCTTTCCCGATATTGATAAAGGAGAGAAACAAGATGAGCTTCCAAATGATATTTTAAGAAGGTTATCAGACCTAGAAGATGAAAAACCTAGTGATTTTTTATTAGATATATTAAATGAAGAGATTCTAGAAACTGAGCAAGAAGTTATAGATGATGCTATTAAAAAAAAGAAATCTAAAAAAGGAAGTGAAAGTGAAAGGGTAAGAAGTATCATAAGTTTTCCAATGTTATTGCTTCATACACTAAGAATTTATCAATTTAGAGAAATCAAGGGTATAACCGCAGATGATAGTGCAGAAGTAAAAGGCAAGGATTTAATTCGGATTTTTAATAGCTACAGTTCTTATTTTGAAACCGAAAAGAGTGTCAAGGCTTTTATCAAATTACTTTGGAAAGTGAGAAAACAATTTGATAAGTATGTTATTAAATGGATTAGTAATGATGAACAAAAAGATGAAATTCATTTGATTAAACGATTGTATCAAAGTGAAACAGCATTTCAAAGAAGAGCACCAAAAACTAATGAGGGCTTTGCTTTGTTGCAAAGCATGTTGTATCATTCTCAGCAGATAATTACTCATTATTGGCTAACACCTTTTCTCAACAAAATGCTAGATGTTGATGATGCGAGTCAACTTAATACTTATCTTGAAAAGCTAGATAATGAAATGTTTTGTAATGAAAGAAGGGATCTGAGAACGATGAGTTTTGAAGTCATGCAATATGAAGTCAATAATCTAAAAGGTAACACAGATTTTGTAAAGAAAACTTTAAAATCAAAATTAGGTACATCGTATCCGAGTTATTGGTTTTATAAGTTGGAGTATATTCTGTGGTTAAATAGAGATATTCTTAACAAAAAAGATAGTTGGCAAGATTATAAAATGACCGCCAAAAATTCCGTTGAACACATTTCACCTCAGAACCCAAAACCTGAGGACGTAAATATTGTCTTCGATTTAACAGATTCCGAAGAAAAAAGGGTTAACAAGCAAAACGATTTTGGTAATTTAGTTCTATTGTCACCTGGAATGAATTCTGAGTATAGTAATAAAACATTTAATTCTAAAAAGGTAGATTTCATGGATAAAAAAAGATTAGATTCATTAAAATCTGATTTGATTTTTAATAATGACAAATGGAGTTGGGCTAAATGTAAACTTCACCGAAGACAAGTGATAAAATTATTTGTAAACCATCTAGAAAACTAAACAATCATGAGCTACGAATACTCAGAAGACGGTTTAATAGAACAAGCTACACAAGATGTGCTAGAAGAATTAGGGTGGACTGTGGTGACTGCTTGGAAAAAAGAATCTTTCGGTACGGAAGGTTTGTTAGGTAGGGAAGACAAATCCGAAGTGGTGTTAAAACGTTATCTATTAGAAGCATTACAAAAACTCAATTCTAATCATCCAGATGTAGCTTATGAGCAGGCAATAGAGTTAATTACC